>Ga0070741_10000155_pt1 | contig 262813 bp, 220 predicted proteins | sample Coa_R1_4_FD_66440 | JGI IMG/M metagenome (GOLD analysis project Ga0070741, IMG submission 66440) | Surface soil microbial communities from Centralia Pennsylvania, which are recovering from an underground coalmine fire - Coalmine... | ecosystem: Environmental > Terrestrial > Soil >... | reverse complement strand
ACGTTATTCGCTACGTTCGTTTGCCAAGCAGCTGGGGATCGATCATTCGACTTTGTCGCAAGTGCTCAGGAACCGCCGGCGCTTCTCCGCACGCGACCTGAAAGCGGTGGCCAAGGCCATGGGCCTGAGCGCAGAGGCGCTTCAGAGCTACAGCCCAAGCCCGCCTAAGAATGTACCGAGACGAACAGACCAGGTACGCAGCCTGCAATTCGATCTCGACACCTTTCAACTGCTTTCCACCTGGCACCATTACGCGATTCTTGAACTCACTCATATTCGAGGATTCAAGCCCGACGTGCGCTGGATCGCAGGAGCTCTTGCCATCGAGATCGACGAAGTCAATACCGCCTTGCAGCGATTGCTGCGCTTGGGATTGATGGAGATGTCAGGGCGCAACCGGTGGGTTGATCGTTCCGGAGATGCGGAGTTCCACACTGCTGAACTCCCGGAGGGAGCGGGCTATCAGGCACAACGTGAAATTCACGAGTTGGCGCTCCAGGCCATTGAGCGGACTCCGAGTGAACACCGTGTGCACCGCCATATGGTGGTCGCGTTCGATTCCAAAGCACTTCCCCGGCTGCATCGCCTGGCGGATGAATTCATGCGAAAGGCCCGCGCTTTGTCGAGCGACAGCGACGTGAGCGACGATGTTTATGAACTCGAGATTTCATTTTTCCCAGTTACCGCGCTGAAAACCAGAGGAGGAAAGAATGGGTAACCCGGTAATGCATTGGCAGATTCTCACCAAGAACCCGAAGAAGCTCGAGGAGTTCTACGCCGCGCTATTTGGCTGGAAAATCTCCGGCGACAACCCGATGGGGTACCGCCAGGTGGACACCATGAGTGCGAAAGGAATCGGGGGCGGTCTCTGGCCCATTTCGGAGAAGGAGGGACACAGCATGGTGCAGCTATTCATTCATGTGGAAGATGTGAAGGCCCACGCCAAGAAAGCCGAAGGTCTCGGCGCCCACATCGTAATTCCTCCACAAACTCTGCCCGGTGGAGACGAAATGGCAGTGGCAGTGGATCCGGATGGCATTCCTTTCGCCATGTTTCGCAGAGCGGGAAACTCGCCGCAGTAGCTATGCAACGACGAGATGCTGCCGGGGGTGCCGCAGCAGCATCACACCACCGCTGATGAACCAGATTGCCTGACCAACAATGATGCCGCCAAAATGGTGGGCATCGAGGGGCAGATGGCCGGAGAACATCGCGGCCAGACTCACCAGCGAGAGCACGCAGCCGTAGATGCTCCATCCATGAGAGAACTCGCGGTTTTTCCATGCCGCAAGCGACCAGAGCGTCAGGGCCACCGACGATCCGGCAACGAAGACCTGGGCGTAAGCCTGATTCACGTAGAAGTTGAAGTGCGAAATCATCCGCCAGGTATCGGCCGCGGGTTGCGCCCCCGCGGACTCGACAATCTGCCGTAGAACGCTGGGGGTGATAAGGCCATCGGCGACGGCGGCGTTCATCACTGCGATCAGGGCAAAGGCGAAGACCACCAACCCGCTCACGGCGGCCAGGTGTCCGGAGTGCAGACGGCGGGCGAGGCCCAGAGTCCCCAGGAACAGAACCGGCACGCAAGCCAGAGCCAGGGCATGCACAGCAATCAGCATGGGAATCATGGATTCCATCTGCGCGGCCGAAATATGGCCGGTAGGGTGCAAGCTCATGGTTATAATCATGCCGCTCGATCCGGCAATCAGGGCCCATCCGCTCAGGCGATCGTCGTTCATGGGCGGAATGTAGCGCCGGAACGTGGAGCGGTCAATCCAGATTGCGAGATGTCGAACAAAGAGGCGGTCCATGTCCCGAAAATCTGCAGTCCGCAGGCCCAGGAAGGTGGACCGTAGAGTCCGGCGCACGCGCGATGCTCTGGGCGACGCTTTGCTGGCGCTGATCCAGGAAAACAGATTTGAAGACATCACCGTGCAGCAGGTGCTGGACCGCGCCGGAGTGGGCCGCTCCACCTTCTACAAGCATTACCAGGACAAGCAAGACTTGTTTCTCAGCGACCTGGAAGATTTCTTTGAGACGTTCTCGACTCTACTGGTGCGGAGGAAAGAAGCCTCTCGCCGGGTGGCGCCGGTGCGCGAGTTCTTCGCTCATGTTGACGAAATGAAGCATTTGCATTCGGCGCTCGCGGCGGCCGACAAGCTGCGTGACTTTCAGGAGATGGCCCAGGAATATTTCGCGCGAGCGATTCAGCAACGCCTACAGCACCTGGGGTCCGTACCCGATCGAAGCACGGCCACAGCGCAGGCCCTGGCAGGAGCGCTGTTATCCGTGATGTCGTGGTGGCTTCAGAGCGGGGCGAAGCAATCGCCCGAAGAAATGGACGAACTCTACCACTGGTTGGTGTGGGGCGGGATTGGACAGCCGCAAGTCGCCGCAACTCCGGTTACCCGGCCGCCACGGAATCAAAAAAAGGAAAGAAGGAGTCCGCGTGCCTGACTTTGCGCGTTGCGTACGCGCTCGTTCACCCGGACCAGGGCCCAGCCTGCGACCGTCCTTTTGATGGTCCACGTAGGCGGATGAAGGAGCACATGATCAAATTGCGAAAGATTTGTTTTTTGGCAGCGTTTTCCGCTCTTCTGGCGACCCTTGCGCAGGCGCAGGGGCTCCAAAGGAAGTTCGCGCTGAAGTCCGAGTCGCCGGAATTCTGGAAAGTTGTGGACCGCTCCGCAAAGCTGGAACCGGTGGCCGACGGATTTGGGTTCACGGAGGGGCCGGTATGGGATCCGGCGGGATACCTCTATGTGAGCGACGAGACGCTGAACAAAATCTTTCGCGTCTATCCCAACGGCCAGAAGGAAGAGGTCATCGCGTTGGGGGACCCCGACGGCAATACATTTGACCGCCAACACCGGTTGATTGACTGCGCGAGCGTGCTGCGTGCCATTGTTGAGGTCACTCCGGAAGGAAAGTACCGGGTGCTCGCCGAGAAGTATGAGGGAAAAAAGTTCAATAGCCCTAATGACGTGACCGTCGGCCCTGATGGTGCGCTGTATTTCACCGACCCAACTCTAGACCTGGTTGCAGGAGAAAAACAGGAGATCCCGTTTCAAGGCGTGTATCGCCTGGGCGAGAAAGGCGACGTGCGTCTGCTGACCAAAGACCTGACCCAGCCAAACGGATTGGCGTTCTCTCCCGATGGCAAACACTTGTACGTGGATGACAGTGAGAAGAGAAATATCCGCGTTTACGATGTGTCCGCCGGCGGATCTTTGAGCAACGGAAAAATCTTCGGAGAAGAACCCGGCGGCAAGGATGATGGCGTGCCCGACGGAATCAAAGTGGACATGAAGGGCCGCCTATTTGTCACAGGGCCCGAGGGAATCTGGGTCTGGGACGGGAATGGAAATCATCTGGGCACGATCGTCATGCCGGAGCAACCCGCCAATTTGACTTGGGGCGAAAAGGACAGGAAGACGCTGTACATCACGGCAACCACGTCGGTGTACCGGTTGAGAACCAGCACGACGGGCTTTTTGCCGTATTGAGCCTGAACCTCGCGTATCCGCTCCTCTCGCGGATTTCGAATAACGTTTTCCAGAAAGGCAATCTAGCCGAACCCGCAAATGCACTTTTCCTGATCTACCTTTCCTCGCATCATGGTTCTCGCACCGCGATCAACCATCATCCATCCATGCCGGGCAACCAGGAGTTCATTCCAGATCGGAGAGCCTACTTGCGCCACAAGGTGCATACCCCCGCTTTCGCCAGCTTCGATGGGGTTACCGGGGGCATGATTCTAGATCTCAGCGACCAGGGGATGTCGATGCAGGCAGATTCACGGATCGAACCGTTGCGCCAGGTTTACCTGCAGTTCAGCCTGCATGACCCGGACCTTTACGTCGAAACCACGGGCTATGTGGCCTGGGCCGACGCGTTGGGACGGGCGGGCGTCCGGTTTTCCGATTTGCCAGGAGAGGCGCGGCAGCGCCTGCAGGAATGGTTGACCCTGAATGAGGCGGCGCCGAGCCGAAAGGCTCCGAAGCTCAATATGGCGACAGGGGCGCGGAGCGGCTTGCATGCGGAACGCGAGGCCCTGGAACTGAGCCTGGAGAACTTCAATGGTCCGCAAAACGATGCCGGCGAGTTCTCGACGACAACCCAATACGAGTTCAATGCGCTGGGATCAAATCTTGACGCCGCACTCCAACTGATTTGCGAGCGGGCACGGTCGCTGACCCGAGGCATGGGAGCCGCCATTGCCGTCGCGCAGAATGGGTACATGATTTGCCGTGCCAGGGTTGGACCGATCGCGCCCGAGTTGAACACGCAACTGGAAATGAACTCAAATTTCTCGCTGGAGTGCATCCAGGGCGGACGGGCGCTGCGCTGCGACGACGCGGAGACCGATGGACGGGTGAATGTTGATAGCTGCCGGGCCCTGGGAGTGCGCTCGATCCTGGCGGCGCCAACGCTATACGAAAAGGATGTTCTGGCGCTGCTGGAGGTGTTCTCGGGCAATTCATTTGCATTCGATGAAGGCGACGTCGCGGTCGTAGAACGGCTGGCCCAGACAGTGCTGGTGGCGGTAAGGCAGGCGGCCCATGCCCGTTCCCGCCGCGGGGCCAACGGAGAGGCACGACCTTTGATGACCCTGTAAGCAATCAATAAACTTCACTCCAGTTTCCTGTAAAATAGCAAAAAGACGATGAATCCCCGCCCGAGATTACCCCTTATCGGAACCTCCCGGCCAACTTAGTGGTCGCCAAACCGCTGGGGTCCAAAGCGTAAAGGACCGCTTGTGAGCTCGACGTTGCAGCACTGAGCGCCGTCGGTTATGGAATTTGGGACATATCGGTCGAATCCGGCCCTGCCTGCGTCGCTCATTTGGGCGAGTTTCGGGAGTGAAGTTTTGGCGGATGTTTCGTCTAACACTATGATTTGGTTCGGGGCGATGGCGAAGCTCTGAATCCTTTTGCCAGGCGAGCCAATCAATATTGGAAGCTTCATCTAACGTTAGTTGTCACAGTTCTTGAAAGTTCTTGTTCGGGGAGTAAGGCGATTTATGGCGAAACGGATGTTGTTGATGCTGGCGATCGTGGTAACCGTTCTGGCAAGCCTGGGATTTGTCAAATTCCGGCAGATTCAGACTGCGATTGCGCAGGGTGCAAACTTCCAGCCGCCCCCGTCCGCGGTCACGACCGTGGTCGCGAAAAAGGAAACCTGGCCAGCCTCGCTGTCGGTCATTGGCACGGCGGCTGCCATCCAGGGCGTAACCGTGAGCGCCGATCTGCCCGGGACGGTGGACAAGATTCTTTTTGATTCTGGCAGATGGGTCAAGGAAGGCGATGTTCTGGTCGAACTGGACACGCGCCAGGAGCGCGCACAATTGGCGGCTATGGAAGCGCAACGCGATCTGGCCAAGATCAATTTCGATCGCATGCAGCAGTTGGTGAAGGAAGGCGTGGTCGCCCGCACGGAATATGACAATGCAGTTGCACAGCAGAAGGCGACAGAAGCCAACGTGGGAGAGATCAAGGCTGCAATTGCGAGGAAGACTATCAAGGCGCCGTTCTCGGGCATTCTTGGCATCCGGCAGGTGAACCTGGGACAGTACCTGGCGGCCGGCCAACCCATTGTCTCTTTGCAGTCATTGAACCCGATCTATGTGAATTTCGGCGTGCCGCAGCAGGAGACCACGCAGATGCAAGTCGGACGCCAGCTTACGGTCACCAGCGATAACGTGCCCGGCGCAAAATTCGCGGGGCGGGTGACGGCGCTCGACTCCGTGGTAGACGAGACAACCCGCAACATCCAGGTCCAGGCGATTGTGAACAATCCCTCCGGCAAATTGCGGCCGGGCATGTTCGTGCAGGTTGCGGTGGGAGTTGGTACGGCGCTGCAGGTTCTTCCCTTGCCTGCGTCGGCCATCAACTACGCGCCGTATGGCGATTCGGTGTTCGTAGTCACGGACCTCAAAGATCCCTCAGGAAAAACCTACAAGGGTGTGCGCCAGCAATTTGTCAAAGTGGAAGGTTCGCGAGGGGACCAGGTGGGTGTGGTTTCCGGGCTGAACCCCGGCGACGAAGTTGTGAGTTCCGGAGTATTCAAGCTGCGGAATGGAGCCCCGGTTGTGGTCAATAACAAGATTCAGCCCGGGAACAGTCCGAGCCCAAAACCCGAGGACAGCTAATCGAGGAATTGAATGAAGCTCACCGATCTATTCGTTAAACGGCCGGTACTGGCGGTCGTGGTGAACCTCGTGATCCTGATCGCGGGTTTGCAGTCCATACGTTCGTTGAGTGTTCGGCAATACCCGCGCAGTGATATTGCGGTGGTGCAGGTCTCGACGGTGTACGTGGGCGCCAACGCGGACCTGGTGCGCGGATTCATTACCACGCCGCTAGAGCGCGTGATCGCCAGCGCGGATGGCATTGACTACATGGAATCGAATAGCGCCCAGGGCCTGAGCACCATCACGGTGCACCTGAAGCTGAATTACGATACCAATGCCGCACTGACGCAAATCCAGGCGAAAGTAGCCCAGGTACGAAATGACCTGCCGCCCGAAGCGGAAGCCCCAGTCATTGACCTGCAGACCGCCGACACGCAGTTTGCGGCGATGTACATCGGGTTTTCGTCGGCCGATCTCGATCAGAACCAAATCACGGATTACCTGACGCGAGTCGTGCAGCCGAAACTGAGTGCAATCAGCGGCGTGCAACGTGCCGACATTCTCGGCAACCGCACCTTCGCCATGCGGATCTGGCTCAAGACCGATCAGATGGCGGCGCGCAACGTGTCGCCTTCCGACGTGCATGATGCGCTGGCGAAGAACAACTACCTGTCCGCTCTAGGGGCTACCAAGGGTTCGATGGTGTCAGTGAACCTGGTAGCAAATACCGATCTGCGCACCGCGGATGAATTCAAACAGCTGGTGGTGAAGGAACAGAGCGGGGTGGTGGTGCGGCTCGGCGAAATTGCCGACGTATCGCTGGGAGCCGAGAACTACGACCAGGATGTCCGCTTCAACGGCGAGACCGCCACGTTCATGGGAATCTGGGTGCTTCCCACCGCCAACTCGCTGGCAGTGATCAAGGACGTTCGAGCAGCTTTGCCCGGAATCAGAGAGCAGCTTCCGACCGGGATGAAGCTGGGCGTTCCCTACGATTCCACCGCGTACATTCAGGATGCGATCGACGAAGTATTGCACACCCTGGGCGAGACGCTGCTGATCGTTATCGTCGTCATCTTCCTCTTCCTGGGATCGTTCCGCTCGGTCCTGATTCCTGTGGTCGCGATTCCGATCTCGCTGATCGGCGCAGTGTTCTTGATGCTGATCGCGGGCTTTACCATCAATCTTCTGACCCTGCTGGCGATCGTGCTCTCGGTGGGACTGGTGGTGGACGATGCGATCGTGATGGTGGAGAACGTCGAACGCCACATTCAGCTGGGCAAATCCCCATTCCGCGCAGCCATCGATGCGGCGCGGGAACTGGTCGGGCCAATCATCGCCATGACCATCACCTTGGCGGCGGTGTACGCGCCGATTGGAATTCAGGGTGGACTGACGGGAGCGCTGTTCCGCGAGTTTGCCTTCACCCTCGCCGGCGCAGTGGTGGTTTCGGGCATCGTCGCACTGACGCTTTCCCCGATGATGGGATCGAAACTGCTGCGTGCAGGAGCTTCCGAGCGCGGTTTTGCGGGCATGATCAACCGGCATTTCGAGCGGGTTCGCGGCTGGTATACCCGCAGTCTCGCCGGGACTTTGCGTTACCGCCCGGTGGTGCTGACGTTGTGGGTGCTGGTGGCCGCGTTGATGGTTCCGTTCTACATGTTCTCGCAGCACGAACTGGCTCCTGCGGAAGATCAGGGTGTCGTGTTCGGCGTGATTCAGTCCTCGGCGAACTCGACGCTGGATCAGACCAACCTTTTCACGCAAGAGGTGTACGACGTTTATCACTCGTTCCCCGAGAGCGAGAGTATTTTCCAGATCACCAACCCGAATGGGGGCTTCGGAGGCATGGTTACCAAGCCCTGGAGCCAGCGTAAGAAGACCGCGCAACAACTGCTGGTGGAATCGACCGGGCCACTGTCAAAGATTCCAGGCATTCGTGTCATTCCCTTGACTCCTCCACCGCTTCCGGGTGGTGGAAACTTCCCAGTGGACTTCGTAATCGTTTCTGCGGCGGAACCTGAGCAATTGAGCGAGTTTGGCAACAAGCTGGTCCAAAAGGCAATGAAAAGCGGCTTGTTCATCTTCGCCGACGTGGACATGAAGTTTGACCAGCCGCAGACGGAAGTGGTTTTCGATCGCGACAAGCTGCGTTCGCAGGGAGTCGACCTCAGCCAGGCCGGGCAGGACCTCTCCACTATGCTGGGCGGCAATTATGTGAACCGGTTCAGCATCCAGGGACGGAGCTACAAAGTCATTCCGCAGGTGAAGCGGGTCGAGCGTCTCACCCCCGAGCAGCTTCAGCAGATCTACGTCAAGGGCTCGAATGACAAACTGGTCCCCCTATCGACGTTTGCTACTCTGAAAACCACGACTGAACCGCGTTCCTTGAACAAGTTCCAGCAGCTTAACGCCATCCGGATCCAGGGAGTGATTCCACCTAACGTGCCGCTCGATCGCGCCCTCACCTTCCTGGAAGATGAGGCAAAGGGAATCCTGCCGCAGGGATTTGGAGTGGATTACGCCGGCGAGTCACGCCAGCTTCGCGTCGAAGGCAGCAAATTCCTGGGGACGTTCCTGCTGTCGGCGATCCTGATTTACCTGGTGCTGGCGGCGCAATTCGAGAGCTTCCGCGATCCTTTCATTATTTTGGCGGGATCGGTGCCGTTGGCGATTGCCGGGGCGTTGACGTTCTCGTTCCTGGGATTTACCACGCTCAACATCTACAGCGAGGTCGGATTGATCACGCTGGTGGGACTGATTGCGAAGAACGGAATTCTGATCGTGGAGTTTGCCAATCACTTGCAAGAAACGGGCAAACAGAAGATTGACGCGATTGTAGAAGCCGCAGGAACGCGGTTGCGTCCAATCCTGATGACCACGGCCGCAACCGTATTCGGACACTTCCCGCTGGTACTGGCAAACGGCCCGGGGGCCGGAGCACGCAACAGCATCGGCATTATGCTGGTCAGCGGCATGATCATTGGGACCGCATTCACGCTCTTCGTTGTGCCGTCCATTTATATGCTGGTGGCCAAGAGGCACATTGCGGAAACCAGCGACCAGGAGACGGAGAACGAGTTCAAAGAACCGGTGGAAGCCGCCGTCTGATTCAGTCGAGTCCTGCGGCATGGGCTGCGGCTTTGAGCGCGGCCTTTGCCGCGTGCAGGTTCTTAAGATTGCGGATCTGGCGGTCGGCCGCGGCCAGCAACTGCTCGGCATTCTCGCCGTCGGCCGGATAGAACGCCTGACCCAGGCTCAACGTGAGCGTAGCATCGCAGATGTGTCTGGCAGATTCGGTTGCTGCGCGCTGGATGTTGTTTCCTAAATCCAGGGCGGATTCCTGACGTAAACCGGGTACAACTACTGCGAATTCGTCCCCACCCATGCGCGCGGCGTAAGCCTGCGGACCACAAGCGCGTTTCAGGCTGACGGCAAACGCCTGCAGGAATCGATTTCCTTGCGCGCTTCCGAATTCCTCGTTGATCCGGCTAAACCCATCCAAATCGGTAATCAACACTGCGAGGGGAAGTTTTTCCGCCTGCGCGCGAGCAATTTCCCGGTCCAGATGAACGAACAGCGATTGTGCATTGGGAAGACCGGTAAGAGAATCCATGAGTGGCTCGTCCTCAGCGGATTTGGATTTCAGGATACGTTCGACGGTAAGCGCGAGCTTGGAGGCAATCACCAGCAAGATACGCAAGTCTTCCCTGCTGAAAGCGTCAGCTTGCGCGCGGTAGAGCGCCAGCACCGCTACCACACCGGAAGAGCCTTCGAGCGGAACCGCTAACGCTGAGCGCAAAGTACTGTACTTGGTAGGGTCATTCAAGTATCCCGGCTCCACCGAGGGATTGCCGTTGAGAATGGGCTTGCGATTTTCGGCAACCCAGCCGGAGAGACCTTCGCCTTCCGGAATGCGCAGAGAGGCGAAGACGCGAGCGTTGTCCCCGCTCACGAACTCCGGAACTAATACCTCGTTCTGAAGCAGGTAGACCGCGATGGCGTCATGAGGCACCAGCCGCTTCAGGCGTGCCGCCAGCATGGAGAGGAGATCTTCCAATCTCATAGGGAAGGCTTGTCCCAGTTCAAACAGGTACTGCGCCTCCAGGAGGGCCGCGCCCAGGTTGCTCGGTGCGACCGGTTGAAGGCCCGTGGTCTGCTCCGCCGGAATGGCCGACTCCGCTTCTGCGAACCCGGCAGCCGGAGCAAGGCCGCGTTCCACCTTGATGTCGGTTGAAAGCTTGGCAGGAGCATGCCCGGGCTGCTCTTTTGCCATGCGTTCCAGTTCTATGTAGCGGCGCGCGAGAATTTCAACGATGCGGGGATCGAAGGCCTTGCCGGCTTCCGCGGAGACGCGTGCTATGGCTTCATCTAGCGGCAAGGCGCGACGATATTGGCGATCCGAAGCCAGCGCATCAAGGCAGTCGACTGCGGCCAGAATGCGGGCGCCAATGGGAATCGCTTCGCCGGCCAAGCCGTCCGGATACCCGCTGCCATCCCACTTCTCGTGATGAGCGCGCACGATGGGAACGACGGGATATGGGAAATCAACCTGCTCCAGGATTTCCGCTCCGATAATGGGATGGATTTTCATCTTCTCGAACTCTTCCGGCGTGAGTTTGCCGGGTTTCGAGATGATGTGCTCCGGCACGGCAAGCTTTCCAATATCGTGCAGCACCGAAGCGGCCTGAAGCGCTTCTTTCTCGCCCTCGCTCAGGCCCAGTTCCCTGGCGAGTTCCATGGCGTAGACCCGGACTCGTTGCAGGTGGTCGTGCGTGGTCTGATCTTTGGCTTCGATGGCGAGGGCGAGGGCCTCGATGGTGCGAAGGTGAACCCGCGACACCTGCTCAGCGTGACGCTTCTCATCCTCCAACTTACCCAGGTAGAGGCGGTAGGAACGGTACATTAAGTACACCGGAGGAAAGATCAGGAGCGAAGACTGCCATCCGATGTGCTGGTTCAGGTAGGTCATCAGGCCGGTGATTGCGGCCCCTGCGAGGTAATAGGGGAACGACCAGAAATACGATTCCGACCAGGTCTTTAAGATCGGCTTGCCTTCGGTCAGCCAAACGATCGTGGCCACCGATAGTGTGTTGAAACCGAAGTATGTAATTGCGACCACGATCAACGCCACCGGGCCGGCGCCATGCAGCACCTGTTGGGTGATCAACTGGTGCATACCGTAGGCGGCCGCAGTCCCTACCGAGAATTGCGACGCGTTGAATATGACGTGAATCGGCTTGAGATTCTTGGACGACCGCCATCTCGACTGCACGAAAACTTCCGCGATCCCCAGCAGCAGAGTTTCGCCAAAACTCAGTTCCAGGACTCCCAGCAGTACGAAGATGAAATTGACGGACAGGGTGCCATTCACGCCGGGCAACTTGATTTTCAGGAACGACGCTGCAATGGCGAGCGCGAGATAACAGGTGAACTTCAGGGGGTCTTGGCAATACCAATGGGAGAAGGCCAGGGCGAAACATCCGAACGCAAGAACGGACATTCCGGCCACAAACACGCGTGCATTCCGTTGGCCCCCACCTGCCATGGCAGCATTGTTGCCGAAGCCCGGTGCGGTGTCCGTTCCAAAGTGAAATCCCCTGGTTACGAACGTTTTGCCGTGACGGTACAGTGACTTACAAGGCTAATCGGGAACTCCCGACGCGGGTTCCATTTTGGGACGATATGTCCCGCCCGGACACGTTAAGGCGGACAATCTGTCCCTTCCTATTCGCAACGAAACCGTGCAATACCTTTTGTTTCTTCCACTTGGTTCTTTGGAAGGATCGTTGCATTTCTCATCATGCCCCCTCCCGCGACCTGCCGTTCGACGGTATTGGACTGGAGACTGGTAATGAAGAAGTCCCTGATTGTTTTTATGCTGGTAGCGGTAAGCGTGGCTTACGCGGACGACTCCAAATTGTCGCCGGACCTGAAGAACTATTCCGGAACCAGCGCGAGAGTGGTGGTGCAGTACAAGACCGCGCCTAGCCCTCTGGATCTAAAGACACTCACTGGATTGCTGGGTTCGATCATAAGTTCACTGCCGCTGGTGAACGCGGTAGTTGCGGATTTGCCGGTTTCGAATCTGCTGTCGCTCTCGAACCAGAGCAATGTCGCTTATATCAGCCTGGACCGCGCCATGAAGCCGAGTCTGAGCAATGGAGCCCCGGCGGTGAATGCGTTCACCGCGTGGCAGAGCGGTTACACTGGATCAGGGATCGGCGTCGCCGTGATTGACAGCGGCATCTCCAGTCATCCCGACTTGAACGGTGGCCTGTTGGGATTGTCGCGCGTGGTGTACAGCCAGAGTTTTGTACCCGGAACATTGAGCGCCGCCGATCAGTATGGACATGGCACACACATCGCAGGATTAATTGCCGGCAACGGCGCGAGTTCCAAGGGCGTCAAGTATTCCAAAACTTTCATGGGGATTGCACCGGGCGCGAACTTGATTAACCTGCGCGTACTGGATCAGAACGGCTCCGGCAGTGACAGCGCCGTGATCGCTGCGATTTCGCAGGCGATTCAGTTGAAACCGCTTTTCAACATTCGTGTGATCAATCTTTCCCTGGGACGCCCGGTTTATGAGAGCTACACCGTGGACCCGGTGTGCAAAGCAGTCGAAGCTGCGTGGAGAAGCGGAATTGTGGTTGTGGTTGCGGCGGGAAACAACGGCCGCTATCTCCCGACCAATGGCTATGCGACGATCACGTCTCCAGCCAACGATCCTTACGTAATTACCGTCGGCGCGATGAAACCGGAGGGAACGCCGACGCGAGCCGACGACCTGATTGCGAGCTACAGTTCGAAGGGACCAACCGGCATCGATCATATCGTGAAACCGGACCTGGTTGCGCCCGGCAACCTGCTGGTGTCGTTGGAAGCGCCAGGCGCGACCTTGTACAGTCAGTATCCGGCGAACCGCGTTCCATACAGCTACTACATGACCGGCGGCAGCAATTCCCCCTCGGCCAGTTATTTCTCCCTGAGTGGGACCAGCATGGCCGCGGGCGTGGTGAGCGGAGCGGTTGCAGACCTGTTGCAGAAGAGTCCCTTGCTGACTCCCGACCAGGTGAAAGCACGGCTGATGAAGACGGCCTGGAAGTCACTTCCTGCCAGCAGCAGCGTGATCGATCCGGCGACCGGAATCACCTATACCTCGCAATATGACATGTTCACGGTGGGCGCCGGATACCTGGACCTGGAAGGCGCGCTTAACAGCACCGAGGTTGCAACCCGCAGCGCGATGTCACCGACGGCGGTCTACGATCCAAACACGGACAACGTCTTTCTCTTCAGCAATCCATCGGCGGTTTGGAACACATCGTCCATGTGGAGCACCTCGGCGGTGTGGGGCAACTCGCAATTCGTGCCCACTACGAGCAACTCCGGCACCAATGCCATGTGGGGCAGCAACGCTATGTGGGGCTCGGATACATCTTCGGGCTTCAGCACCATCTGGGCCGATAATGCGATGTGGGGCACCAACGCCATGTGGGGTAGCAATGCCATGTGGGGCAGCAGCGTGGATGGTGGCGAGAAATAAACTCCGGAACGCGCCAGGGTACAGGGCGCCTGGGCACAAGTTCGTCCGGAACCCAAGGGCCTGTATTAACATCGAAAACGTCATGGACCGCTGTGAGATCGTCCTGAGCCGAAATGTTGGGGATGCCGATGGCGATCTCTGCAGCCGCGATACCAGCGCGATCTGCGCCGATTGCGGCAGTGAAATATGCGACCTGCACGCCGAAGAGTGCGAACTCTGCGGCGGGGAATTCTGCTCAATGTGCATGATCATTCACGCGCGAGAGCCGCACGCGAAGCGTCCTGCAGCGCAGAGTGAACAAAACAGCGCGAAGCGTAAACGCCTCGCCTGAGAATGCTTTCCCGCCGATTCACGCGAACTCACACCGGTCACCCCTGTTTTGTTATGTGCACTGGGCGGAAACCAGAGAGGAAGACCGGGCCGATCGTCTCAAACCTTCATCTCCCTTGACTCTGTTGTAAGTGAATGCTACCTCTCATTCGTCAACCGCCGCAGGGCACAAGGAGGGATCGGTGCCCGGACGAGGACGGATGTGTATGCACAGCACAATCCCAAGATGGCTCACAGTTTGTATTTTCCTGATGATGCTGACGACGCCTGGATTCTCGCAGACTCCAATCCACCACGCATTTCTTTGGACGGCCGGAACCGGCATGCAAGACCTGGGCACCCTGCCGGGAGACGACCGCAGCGAAGCCTGGGCAATCAATGCATCGGGAGTGATTGCGGGGAACTCGGCCGATCTGATCAACACGCATCCGCACGCGGTGCGATGGGTTCCCGGGGCTGGAATCGAAGACCTCGGCACGCTACCCAACGGAACGTGGAGCTTTGCTTACGGCATCAACAGCGCCGGGTCCATAGTAGGGATGTCAGCCCTATCGAGCGGTCAAGTTCCGGCGCATGCGTTCCTGTGGACACAAGCCGGTGGTATGCAGGACCTGGGCACCCTGCCCGGCGCGCACAACAGCGCGGCGCTCGCCATCAATGACAACGACCAGGTGGTCGGGAATGCCTGCGTTTCGGGCTGCGCCACACTGACTCCAAGTTTTCACGGGTTCCTGTGGACCGCTGCCGGCGGCATGCAGGACCTGGGCACCTTGGGGGGCAGATCCAGCTTGCCCCTGGCGATCAATAGTGCCGGAGAAGTCGTCGGCTACTCGAATCCGCCCGGAACTACGATCTATCACGCCTTCCTGTGGACAGCCGCGGGAGGGATGCAAGACCTGGGATCTACTTCCACGCAAATCAGCACCATCGCAACCGGAATCAACTCCTCGGGCACACTCTCGGTGATTTTCAACAAATTTGGAGGACAACGCGCCGGAACCTGGAAAACGGCCAGAAACTATCAGACCCTGCCCTCCTTGAACGGCTCAATCAACTGGGTTGCGAATGGGATCAACAATCTCAATCACGTGGTCGGCAGTTCCTGGATCACCAACCAGGGGCCATGGCATGCCTATGTGTGGACCAAGGCAAAGGGTACACAAGACTTGGGAGCGTCATTGGGCGGGCTGAACAGCTACGCAACCGCCATAAATGACTCCGACAAGATCGTCGGATACGCGGACACAAACTAGGCCGGATCTTTCGTCAATCCGCGGGGCAGCCGAAGGCGGCCGCCGCTCCACGCAACCCTTGACAGAGCTCTGGGTCAGGTGAAGAATGAGCCCTCTGAACTATCCGAGGCGTTCGCGGCGAAGTCTGCCCTGCCCCGCTAAGCTGTGGCCACTCGCGCCGAGGATGCGGGGCATCGTGCATGGCCCGGAGTGGCGAGCGCGCTTCGAGCCGCGAACCCACTCCAAGTCTTGAGGCTGACACGGGCCCGTGGGGAGCCGGGTTGGTCAGAGCGCAATCCATAACCCGAGAATCCGGAGGAAATCATGGCAACCGTCCTTACAAGCGTTCAGATGGAAGACAAGGTCACCAATTTTGTCTCGAAGAAACGACTGATGCTGATCAATGGGAAGTGGGTCGAATCGGCATCGGGCAAAACGTTTCCAACCTACAACCCGGCCACGGGAGAGGTTCTATCCAACATTGCCGAGGGAGATCGCGAAGACATTGACCGGGCAGTAAGAGCCGCGCGCGCCGCATTCGAAGGCGGGCCGTGGCGCAAAATGACGTCCTCCGAACGTGGTCGCGCTATCTGGAGGCTGGGCGATCTGGTCGAGAAGAACCTGGATGAGCTCGCCGAATTGGAGATGCTCGACAATGGCAAGCCGCTCAAGATCGCGCGCATCGCCGACGTGCCGCTGACCGCCGATATTTTCCGCTACATGGCAGGCTGGGCGACGAAAATCGAGGGCAATACGATCCCGATTTCCATGCCCGGCAAGTATCTGGCTTACACGCTGCGGGAGCCGGTCGGGGTGATCGGCCAGATCATCCCCTGGAATTTCCCGTTGCTCATGGCAGCCTGGAAACTGGCTCCGGCGCTGGCAGCAGGGTGTACGGTAGTGCTCAAACCCGCAGAACAGACGCCCTTATCGGCTCTGCGGCTGGGCGAGTTGATCCAGGAGGCCGGCATCCCTGATGGCGTGGTGAACATCGTCCCGGGGTACGGCGAAACCGCGGGCGCGGCGCTCGCTGCACATCCGGACGTCGACAAAATTGCCTTTACCGGCTCGACGGAGGTGGGGAAGCTGATTGTGCAGGCAGCGGCCGGCAACCTTAAAAAAGTCTCGCTGGAACTCGGAGGCAAGTCCCCCAACGTGGTGTTCGCGGACGGGGATGTAGATTCCGCCATCGCGGGAGCTTCCATGGCGATCTTCTTCAACCACGGTCAGTGCTGTTGCGCGGGCTCGCGCTTGTACGTGGAGAAGCCCATTTTCGACAAAGTTGTGGAAGGGGTTTCAGCACACGCGGAGAAGATCAAGGTTGGCCCGGGGTGGGACCAATCCACGGACATGGGACCGCTGGTCTCGGAAGAGCAGATGAATCGTGTGTGCGGTTACCTGGAATCGGGATTCTCCGAAGGCGCAAAGGCGACTGTCGGAGGCGAACGGCATGGAGACAAGGGATATTTTGTCAAACCTACTGTTCTGGTGAACACCAACGAAAACATGAAGGTGATGCGCGAAGAAATCTTCGGGCCGGTGGTGGCGGCGATTCCGTTTAGCGATCCAGCCGATCTGGTCAAGCGGGCGAACGATACTGTGTATGGCCTGGCAGCAGGCATATGGACACGGGACATCAGCAAGGCCCACCGGCTGGCGGCCGAGCTACGAGCGGGCACGGTGTGGATCAACTGCTACAACGTTTTCGACGCTGCCATGCCCTTTGGCGGCTATAAGCAATCCGGCTGGGGGCGCGAGATGGGACACGACGCCCTCGAACTCTACACCGAGGTCAAGGCCGTCTGCACAGCACTATAATTCGCTGCAGTGACTCAAGCAGGGGAGCTTCATCGGCTCCCCTTTTTTCGCGTAGCAGTCAGTCCGATAGAACCGCATGCACGGTCTCCGAACGCGGAGCCGGGCTATCCAAGATCTCGCGAACCCGAACCAGCAGCGTATTAATGCTGAAGGGCTTTTGCAGCAGCTCGCAGCCGGTCCCAAGAATTCCCTGCTGCGTGACCAGGTCATGGGTGTAGCCGGATATATAGAGCACCTTCAGATCGGCACGCGATGTCTTAAGACTGTCGGCCAGTTCACGTCCACTGATCCCGGGCATGATGACATCGGTGAGCAGGAGGTGAATCGGCCCCTGGTGCTGCTGCGCAATCTGGAGAGCTTCCTCGCCATCGTGGGCGGCCAGAATGCTGTACCCGCGGCCGCGCAAGCATCCTTGCGCGAGAGTACGCAGCGAGTCCTCATCCTCGACCAGCAGAATCGTTTCGGTTCCGCTCGGAGTTCTGGGGGCTGCGACCGCGGTCGCAGCCGGCTCCGGCGTCCCTTCCACCAGCGGCAGGTAAACCCGGAACGTAGTGCCCACGCCCACCTCGCTGTCCACGAGCAGATATCCGTCGCTTTGTTTCACAATTCCGTACACGGTGGATAAACCCAGCCCAGTGCCTTTTTCCGCGTCTTTGGTGGTGAAGAAGGGCTCGAAGATGTGGGCCAACACTTCTTTACTCATGCCGCTTCCGTTATCGGTTACGCGGAGCATCACGTAACGACCGGGCTTGAGGAACACGTGGCGCGAACTACGTTCGGTGAATTCAACGTTCCTGGTTTCAATGACGATCCTTCCTCCGCGCGGCATCGCATCGCGGGCATTCACCAGCAGGTTCATCAGGATCTGTTCGACTTGCCCTTTGTCGGCGCGCACTGCTTTCAGGCCAGGCGCACGAATTACGCTCAACTCAATATTTTCACCGATAAGGCGCCGCAACATCTTTTCGGTTTCGGTGACGATCAGGTTGAGATCGAGAATCACCGGTTGAATCGACTGCTTGCGGCTGAAGGCCAGCAACTGGCGGGTAAGCGACGCTGCACGATGCGCAGCTTTCAGGATTTCATCCAGCCTCGATTGGATCGGATCATCGGGCGGAAAGCCAAGTTGAATCAGCTCACAATATCCCATCATGACGCCGAGGGCATTGTTGAAGTCGTGGGCAACTCCGCCCGCCAGGCGGCCGACGGCTTCCATTTTCTGAGCCTGCCGCAGTTGTGCCTCGAGGGTCTTGCGTTGCGAAATATCGTGGACTGCGCCTTCAATGAATAACGTGTTCCCGTCGCGCCCGCGAACTGCGCGCGCGTTCTCGAGCAGCCACATTTCGACGCCATCGGCGCGCCGCACCTGGTACTCGAAATCGCGAACCATGCCACTTTCCGCCAGCAACCGGGTGAACTCCGCGCGCAGGTCCTGCTCGCCGCTGAACTTACCCGGCATTTCCCTGGTCTGGGCAAGCATGTCCTGCGGAGAAGAGTATCCGAACATCTTTGCCAGGGCGCGATTGGCTGTAAGCAACCGCCCAGCGGGATCGCACTCATACATGCCGACCGCCGCATCCTCGAACATACCGCGATATTTCTCTTCCGCCTGCCGCAAGGCCTCCTCTGCCTGTTTGCGTTCTGTTATGTCCTGGACGGTGCCAATCGCAAACAGCGGCTGTCCGCTCGGGCTGCGTTCAATTTCAGCCCGCGCGCGGAGCCACTTGGTTGCTCCATGTCTCTGGATCCGGTACTCGACATCGTATTTTCCACAGGCTAGGGCGGCTTGCCACGAGTTGTCAAAGGAGGCGCGATCCTCGGGATGGAACATCTCCTTAAGGCCGCCGAGAGACAGTGGCGTTCCAACGGTTAATTCAAAAATGCGATAAGTCTCCTCCGAGCAGACAATCTCACCGCTTCGGATGTCCATATTCCAGCTGCCAACCTTGGCCACCGACTGGGCGCGGCTGAGACTGAATTCACTGCGTTCCAGTGCCCTCTCGACGCGTTTACGCTCGGTAACCACGGCGCCCACACACAGTCCGGTGAGGGCAAGCATCAGCATGGCGAGTTGAAGCCTGGGTAAGCCGTCCGGAGCAGAGTGTTGAGCATCGGCGATGAACATGGCGCCGCAGTTGATCGCGAAGGTAGCAAGGCTGGCGCCTCGCAGCCCATGCCGAATCGAAATCCAGATCACGGGAATAAATAGTGTGTAAAGAGGCTGGTAAGGAATGGCCGCTGCACAGCGAAAGACCAGCCAGAGCGAAGCCGCGACAGAGAGGGCTTGAGCAATGACTTCGGTGTTTTCCCGGAGACGGAGCGGTCTAACCCTGATGGCGTGGAGAAGTGTTCTTAGCCGGACGCCGTGCCACATCCATGAAGTCAGCCAAGGCGCAACGAACAGCAGCAAAACGGGAGCGAACGTAAGGATCGCGATCGCGTCGCTTTCCCACCAATTGATGATGGTGCTTGCGAAAGCCGACCTGTCAATCAGACCGTCTCCGAGAAAGGTCAATCCTCCGATGATTGCCGTGGGAATGGCGCAGATGAGGAAGGTCACAGACATGCGACCGACGTCGGCGACCGTGCTTAAGCTGGCATCAAGCTTCCACCAGCGCCGGACCACATAGAGTCCGGCAGCGTAGAAGATATAAACGCCGATCACGCCGGGGATGCCACACCAGGAGAAGAGCGGGCGATGATAGCTCACCACCGCGCCAATCAGTTCACAGAGCAGCACGAGCGGCCAATACAGCGGGCCGCCCCAGAGCACCAGGGCGATAGCAAGGCCGAGCGGCAGATAGAATGCGGGAGCCGCCGCAGACTTCTGCGCCCCTGCAGTCGCGACGTCAACCAGTTGAAAGGCCAACGCGAATGCGACAGCCAGCGCCAATTGTTTGAGAATGGGAATGCGTGAGTTGAATCCGTGTCTAGCACTGTCCCGGGATCGAGGTCGCGGCAAGTTCCAGGTCACGCAGGCATCCTCATATTCGAGCAAAGGAAGGCGTTGGAAGACAGACCCCGGTAGAGGTGCGGCACTGGCATAGTGGCAGACACTACTCACTTGTGCTTTCGGCTGAATTACAAGCGCAAGTGAGAGCGTTCAGGTAGGAAGGGGTGACTTCAGTACTTACTGAATGGCGAACGGGTCATGGTTCCAGATCTGCCAGGCGACAAATGAACCCCCATCCTCCACCGAGTTCACTGATGGCGAGCATCAGTTCGTTATCTCCCTTCCTCAGTGGAACGTAGATGGCGTCGTTTTCCGGATTCATAATGCCCAGAAACCCTGGGTCGCGAAAATTCTGGGCGCTTCGGCCGCGGAACAGAATCCTGCCATTCAGGAACACGGTGGCATCATCGCTGTAACCGATCGAAAGCTTTTTCACCTGGTCGCGGTCCGAAACGATGGTGGTCCGCGCATAGAGGACTTTCATCCCGGGTTGCGGCTCCAGGCGTTTGGAGAAATCGTTGGCAAAGGACACTTTCGGGTGCGGAGCTTCGCGATAACGGTACAGAACCACAAAGCCGGGCGGCTCGGCCTCCACGTCCTGCCAGGGTATTGCACTGCTTTCCGCTGGGGAGAGCGGGCGCTCGAGGTTGCGTTGAAGAGCATCGTATGAAGGCGAGATGCTCCACTTGGTCAGAGTGCCGGCCGGCATCGGCGGTAACTGCCGCTCCCATGGGACATCCGGCGTCGTACGCACTTCGACATTGGAGAAGCACGTCGCGCCCGTCAGGTCGTAGAGGGCAATCTGCCCTTTCTGAACACCGCTTTTGAGATCACTCATGACCAGCGCAGGTTTTTCCATATCCTTGACGTACAGCCTGGCCTGAGCGCCTGCAACCTCAAGCCGCAAGTGGAACCACTCTTCCTTTGGAATATCCACCGCGCCGGTGAAACCCGGCCCATTGTAGATTTGCCAGTTGCGCCCGGTATTGAGAACCGGTGTGTATTGCATGGCATCGGGAAGTCCGGACTTGTGCTGGCGGAGATAGACTTCCTCGTAGTTGGCGCCATCGTTGGCAATGCGGAAGTCGAAGCCGACAAAGCCGCGCTTGGCCCCGGTTGCGACATCGGCATCAATGATGCCATCGCGCATTTCGAAATCCTTGAGGATTGCGGCGCCGCCATCGAGCAGGACGCATTTGCGACCCAGATATTCAGCCGTATTCGCTTGTCCCTGGAAATCCCAACGCGGCGAATCGGGCGGAATGGAGAGTGCTGCCGGCGTCTGGGCGTACAGCGCGGGCATGAAAAGAATGGCTAGAGCGCAAACCACGAAATGCCGAAGCGTATGTGGCCTCCGTGTTTGGACGGCGTTTCAGCGCCGCGATGGATAAGACTTCTCAACCGCCGTGAGCGGTCCTGCCGCTTAGACGCTCAGCCCGACGATACGTGAACAGGATGGGACGGAAGGTAAGAACGATGGATCGAGTCGCAGGATGAGAGTGATAGAAGTCACGCCGGTTAAAGAAAAGTAATGTGATGCCGCCCAGTACAAATGAAAGATCTGTTCTATCGAAAATCAAACCAAGAACCGGCCTGTTTGGGCGGTGTCGAAGCGTCCTTGACTCTGTGACATAGGTCACCGCGATCAGGAGCCGACCAGGCGAATCCTTGAAGGTCGAGGTTGGTCATGCGTAATGCGCTCCTGGCCGGTACGCTGGCAGGACTGGCAACCGGGCTTGGGGGTTTGCTGATTTGCCTGGTACCGAAGGTGAGCAGGGCTGTGTATGACACGCTGCTCGGTTTTTCAGCGGGAGTCATGCTCGCGACCGGCTCGATGAGCCTATTGTGGCCCGCCCTGCAACGGGATGGACTGCTACAGGTTTCGCTGGGACTGTCCACCGGGGTCCTGCTGGTGTACGTGCTGGAACGAACCGTACCGCACCTGGAGCCGCACTTTGCACCCGACCTGAACGGGCACGAAAAAAGCCTTGGCCTGCTTCTGGCCGCTGCGCTCTCGCTGCATCACATCCCGGAGGGACTCGCCATCGGAGTGGCGTTTGCCGGAGGCGGCGCCAAGATCGGCATGTTGGTTGCGGCATCCATTGCGATCCAGAACATTCCCGAAGGGCTTGCAGTGGCCATGCCACTGCGCAGCGCAGGGCTGGCGCGCTGGAAGGCATTCCTGGGAGCGACCGCGTCCGGCCTGGGTGAGCCGATGGCCGCGGCATTGGGCGTCTGGCTGGTGGCGCTGATCGGGCCAATCGTGCCCTTTGCCCTCGCCATGGCCGCAGGCGCCATGATTTTCATTGCATCGGATCAACTCATTCCCGAAAGCCGTCAGCAGCCTGAAGCCAAGTCGCCATCGCTGGGACTTATGCTGGGATTTCTTTGTGTGACGGTTCTGACCCAGATCGTCTAGGGGCTCGCGCGGGTACATCTGGCACCATAGGCAGCGATTCGCCAGCCGACAGCGTTCAGCAAGACTCTGCTCCCAGCCGTAGTCATTCCAATACACGCCAGGTACGAAGGTAATCTTCGTTCTCCCTGATGGGTCGCGTTATCTTGTCGTTCGGGATTTCGCGATGCTTTTCAAACGAGGCTTCAAAACAGAAAGGCGCCGGCGGTCACGCCAATTGGTAAACACCCATGTGCGGGTGTTTACCGGAATTACACACGTGGAGGCGATCGGCATGAATCTGAGCGACGTCGGCATGTGCTTGTTTACGGCTGCGAACCTGCCACTGGAATCTCAAATCGAAGTGGAATTTGTCAGGCCACGATGCAACGAGTCGGCTCGCCGAACGGGCATCGTCCGCCATCGTGCTCTGTATTTGTACGGAATCGAATTTCTGGAGAATGCAGATCAGGCTGCTCTGAGCTGTTCGCCCGGGGCCACAATCACGGAACCGGTAGCTTCGGAGCGGAATTGAGCAGTCAGTCGCGACCGGCCGGAACGGCCTCCAATCATGTTTGTACTGTGATCCGGCACACAGAATCCAAAGCAACGCGAATATCGGCAGGGTTCTGATCGCTCCGCACGCGAAACAGCCCTTCCGCCCTCGAATGAGCGAAAGGGCTGTCCCCCCCGTAGAACATCCGGCTTATTGGTTTTGTATGAAGGACTGGCATGACACATTGGGATGCCAGTTCACGAAGGCTCCGTTTGGATTCTGCTTCCATGCCCAGACATGCAACGTGTAGAACGCGGGCAGGCCGAAGCGGTTCGGCGCCTCGAAGAGATGGAACAGTTGTCCCATCAATTCCGGCGGGGCCGAGTGCTTCGCGTTCCAGGAGTCGGCGAACACCAGGTAATCGGCGCCCGTCAGCCGCAGGTGGCCATCCGGCATCGGCTCATATATGACGACCTGCGGGCGCGTGGCATCGATTACTCCTTTGTTCACCAGTTCGCCGTTCACATAATGAAGGCCCATGGCGCCCTGATCGGGGCCGCTCACGCATCCGAATTGCAGGGCATAGCCCTCCGACTCGGCTACCGAGACATCCTTAAAGCGCTCGGTCGCGTCACGAACGATCTTGATCAGGGCTCCCGCCTGGCTCTGGTCTTTTTGTTGCGGGTGCGAGTGGTCTTGCGCAGCGGCGCGCCACGGACAGACGCTGATCACAAGCAGGGCCATCATGGCGTACCGGTATCCCGTCGCGAATTTCTTCATCGAAGTCTCCTCACAAATCATGAAATAAAGGAAAAACGGCGGACACGAGACGAGGGAGCGTCGGCTGAGCCAATCCGAAATCCTCTGTACTGGAGATATCGCAAACGGAGAGGAAAAGACGACACCGTTTAGGTGGATAGGCAAACGCGGGGAAGAAAGTTAACGAGAGACCATGAGGGACGGACGAGGGAGATTTGAATTTCTTCAGCAGGGTGGTGAGCGCGGAAGGACTCGAACCTTCGACCCATGCCTTAAAAGGGCATTGCTCTACCAACTGAGCTACGCGCCCACGCACATCCAATTTAACATAGAGAAACCGATCCAAGCCGCAGCGTTGCAGTTCTCAACTCTGCTTTAGGAAGGACCCCGCCAGGTACCTCACTGTGCGTTGACAACCCCCAAGAATCCAGACCATACTCCCCACACTATCTTGAACCAAGAGCAGCGCACGCCATTTTCCGTCAGAAGAGAAGTCTACAGGCGAACCAGGAGCGAACACCGAGGAGGTTTCATGACGCCCAACCAGCCCCGTCTCAGGCTGTGTCTTTCCCCCAAGCTGGCATGTGCAGTCGCTGTGATTGCGGCTCTTGTAATAGGAGTACAGAAGTACTCGAACCACAATGACAGCCGCACTCCGATTGCGACCCACCCATCCACGCCGCCGCGGGACGTAATGGAGAACAGGCGGCGAGTCCTGACTGAGTACGGAAAGCTGCCGCTCGCCTTCGAGCCCAACCTTGGACAGACCGATCCGGAAGTGAAATACATGGCGCGCGGAAATGGATATGTGCTGTTCCTTACTGCGCGGGATGCTGTGGTGTCGTTCAGCAAACCCGGGTCCCACGGCCGGCCCGCTGTTTCGGTTGCGCTGCGTATGGGACTGGCGGACGCAGGCACTACCAAGAACATCATGGCTAGCGATCCTCAAGCGGGGGTCAGCAATTATTACCTCGGGAAAGATCCCTCAAAATGGCGGACGAACGTGCCGCAATTCGGGCGCGTGAACTACGAAGGCGCTTATCCCGGGGTTGACCTCGCCTTTCACGGCGCGCAGCGACAGGTGGAATTCGACTTCGTGGTCAAACCTCATGCTGACGCTTCACAGATTGCGCTCCAGTTTTCAGGAAGCCGGCGGCTGCGAACCGACCAGAACGGCGACCTGATTCTCTTCTCCGACGCGGGAGAGGTTCGCCTGCACAGACCAGTGGCCTACCAAGAGAGTGCAAGCGGGCGGCGGGCGGTGGATGCCCGGTTTGTGTTGGCGGGCGGTAAAGTCAGGTTTGCGCTGGGGCCTTACGACAAGAGCCAGGAACTGGTGATCGATCCTACGGTCAGCTACGCGACATATATCGGCGGCACCGGAGAAGATCAGGCGACTAGCGTTGCGGTAGACAGCAGTGGAAACGCATACATCACGGGCGAAGCGGGAGATGCGACTTTCCCGCATTCCGCCGGGACCTTTGCCGGCGGAGGCCACGACGCCTATGTTTTCAAGCTCAATGCGAGCGGCACGGCGCAACTTTATTCGACGCTCTTCGGAGGATCGGGCGACGAGAGTGGCAACGGAATCGCCATCGATTCCTCGGGAAACGCCTACGTGACCGGTGGCACAGGATCCGCGGATTTTCCCGTAACGGCCGGCGTGTTCCAAAGCACGCTTAACGGACCGTTGAACGCGTTTGTCGCCAAACTGAACTCTTCCGGCGCGATCTCTTACGCCACCTATTTGGGAGGCAGCAGCAACGATGCCGGGGTTGGCATCACCATTGACTCGTCGTTCAATACTTATGTGACGGGAGAGGCCGATTCGAGTGACTTCCCTACTCTCAACGCCTTCCAATCGGTCTTTGGCGGGAACGCCGATGCCTTCGTTACCGAATTGAATCCAACCGCTACCGCGTTGGTCTACTCCACCTATCTCGGGGGCAGCGGCGTGGATAACGCCACCGGCATCGCCCTGTCAGGCGGGAAGGTTTATATCACCGGCAACACCATTCCCTCGGGGGCGACAGCATTCCCGACCACCGCCGGGGTATTCCAAACCACGGCGGGTGGAGGCACGGACGCTTTCGTCTGCAAAGTAGATACAACACAGACCGGCAACGCTTCCCTGTCGTACTCGACTTTGCTGGGAGGATCGGGAGACGAGAATGCATATGCCATTGCAGTGGATGGATCGGGGAACGCGCATGTAACCGGTTCAACAACCTCGGGGGATTTCCCCACGGCAAGCGCCTCGCAAGGGTCGCTGAGCGGAACTCAAGACGCATTTGTGACCAAGTTCGATGCGACCGCGAGCAGCCTTTCGTTCTCAACCTATCTGGGGGGCACGAACAGCGAAATTGGAGTCGGGATTGCGCTGGATGGCAGCAACAACATCTATGTCACAGGCCAGACCGGTTCGACCGATTTCCCTACGGTCAATCCAACGCAGGCAGCAACGGGCGGAGGGGCAAACGACGCCTTTGTGAGCGAGTTCGTGGGCTCGACGATGACATTTTCAACCTATCTGGGGGGCAGCGGCCAGGAAGATGTCACCAGCACGGGAGTTTCGGGCGCTATCGTGGTGGACGCGTCGAACAATATCTACGTTGTCGGCGATACGTCGTCCGCAGATTTCCCGGCGAGCAGCGGAGCCTTCCAAACCGCATTCGGCGGCGGAGTGGCCGACGCGTTCGTGGCCAAGTTCGCGCCGAGTGCCGGCACGCCTGATTTCAGCGTGTCCGCAACCGCGCTCTCCCCGGCATCGGTCACAGCGGGTACATCGGCCACCTCGACGGTGACTGTTACCGGTCTCTTTGGGTTCAGTGGAACGGTGGCGCTGTCCTGCAGCAACATTACTCCGACAGGCCCAACCTGTTCATTTAATCCCACCTCGGTAGCCGGCTCGGGGATTTCAACCCTGACCGTTTCTACAACCGGAGTGGCCGCCGGCAGTTACACCTTTACCGTGACAGGCACCTCGGGCGCGCTGGCACACAGCACGACAGTGACCTTGACGGTTACGGCAGGCGCGGACTTCACACTATCGGCGACGGCGCTCTCGCCGGCTTCCATCACGGCGGGAAGTAGTGCGTCTTCGACCGTCACCATCGCGGCGACTGGCGGTTTTGCAGGACCGGTGGCGCTGTCCTGCAGCAGCATTACTCCGACGGTGAGCAGTCCTCCCAGTTGCTCCTTCAATCCGGGTTCGGTAAATGGCAGCGGCACTTCCACACTCACAGTGAGCACCACATCCAGCACGCCACGCGCAGGGCTGCGACAGTCGCTGCCCTTCTATGTTGCGTGGCTGCCGGTCTGCGGTGTGGCCCTGCTCGGGACATGGCGCAAGAAAGCGTTCACGATCCTTCTGGGAGTCCTGGCGCTTTCCGGCTTGCTACTTCTGGCCGCGTGTGGCAGCAGCGGAAGTGGAGGTGGCGGGGGCGGTGGGGGAGGAGGCAATGGCACGACGTATACCATCACCGTAACCGGCACCAGCGGAAGCCTCTCGCATAGCCAGGCTCTCACGTTGACGGTAAAGTAAGATGTCGCACCCAGGAGACGCGGTGGAACTGCGTCTCCCCTGCTTCTGGCCATGCGCCAATTCGATTACCGGCGGTTTGCGGACTTCGAGTTTTCAATTGATCACTGGGGCATGACTGGTTAGGCTAGGGCAAACTCATGGCAAGACATGGCACTTGCGTCTCGATGTCGGTGTGCGCGGCTTTCCTGCTGCTGACGGCAGCACCTCTGACATTTGCGAAAAAGAAGCAGGGGCCGCCAACCCTGCGCTGGGCGGAAGGCAACCCGGGATGCACCTTCAGCCGCGATGATGACGGCCGCTATCGCTATGGCATCTGGTCCGACGATGTGGGGGTCGTTGTGGCGGTCGATTCGCAGGAACTGCAGCACTTGCGCGAGCGTCTGATGCCGCTGTTCGGGGTCATGGTAACGGCAAAGTACCGCGGCAACAGCAGCGTCACGTTGCGCATCGACCAGGCCACGCTGGAATTTCTGAGCCATTCCCATGTGCTCCATTCTTCCCTTGATCCTAACGGAGTTGCCGCGCGATTGCAGGCCGACACCGAGACTCTGCAGGACGCGGCAGCGCACGAGATCAAGAAACATCCGGAAAAAAAAGAGGAAGAAGAGGCCAAGCTTCAGCATTACTTGAAGGGACAGGCTGAGTTGCAGGAGTTCATCCAGACAAAAAGTCTGAACACCGAGAAGCTCGGGCCAGATAAACGCGAGGTCAGCGGCTGGGTATTCTTCAACGCGCGCGATAAGTGGATCGGTTCCTGGCGGCCGAAAGAAGAATTCCTTTTACGGATCCCGTTGCAAGACCGGGTGCTCGAATTTCCCTTTGCTCTGCCTCCCAGCGAAGGCGACTTGATTCTGCGGAAGCGGCCGGAAAAATTCTAGACCGCCATGCGCTCCGCGCCGCCTTCCTTCTCCGCGGCATAAGCGAGCAGAATATCGCGAAGCGAAAGCAAGCCTTTCAGTTCCTTGCCATCGGTGATCAGCAAGTGGCGAAAGCCGAATTCCCGCAACAGAAACATGCAGTCTTCGACGCTTTCGTTCGGATCGACCGCCTTGGGATTGGGAGTCATGACCTCGGAAAGCCTGGTGGTTCCAGGAGCGCGCCCGGCGCCGACAACCCGAGTCATGATGTCGCGCTCGGAAAAGATTCCCGCCAGTTGTCCGTTCTTCATGACCGGCAATGCGCCAATATTGCGTTCGGTCATGAAGCGCGCCGCTTCGAGTACGGTGCGATCCGATTCCATCGAATAAATAGGGCGGTTCTTGACGAGATCGTAGGCGAGAGCCATTTGTACCTCCTGGATTTACGGGTGCTGGTGAGCGCCAGGGTGGCGACAGCGAAAACAATGTATCACGTCCGGGGCTTGAGGGGTGATTGCGAAAGCCGGTGGCAGGAGCCGGCAACCGGCTTGGCAGGAGTCTTGCCGACTCGAGCGATGGCATGCCGCAAGAGCTATCCACAGTCCTGCTTAAAAAGGAAACGGCAGCCGCTCGGCTGCCGTCCCTGCAAAGCGCAAGTTAAAACCGGAAATGTGGACCGAAGGTGACCTTCAGATTATTCTGTGCGCCGTTATCGAAGTAGATTTCGTCGCCGACTTCCAGTCGCAATCCGATGGGACCCCAGAAGCCCTCCACACCGCCGCCCGGGTAAAGGGCGAAGCGAGTGTTACCGTCGGTGATGGATCCAAACGAGCCTACGAAACCGGCGGCAGCTCCCTCGTTGGTGGTACTGAAGTTAACGAAACCGAGTTTACCGGTGACAAAAGCGCGGAAGGGACCGCTGCTCCCAGCCTGGAATTTCGGTCCAAACAGTGCCGTCAACGGGCGCACGCGGGTGGTGACGAACTGCGTACTGAACCCATTGTTGAACGTGCTGGTGAAATTGCGTTTGAAGTCATAAGACATTTCCGCTTCCAACGCCACGTTCGGGTGCACGTTGAAACCGATGCGGCCACCGATTCCCACGAAGTTGAGGACTGGATCGGTCTGACTCAAGCGGAAATAGTCAGCAAAAACGCCGACTTCTCCGTGATCGTAGGTATTCTGGGCCATCACCATGGAAGGCACCGTCATACAGAATCCCAGGACAGCAAGTAAAGCAAAGCGTTTCATTTGTTAACCTTCTCCTCTGGTTCGACTTTCAGCAATGCGCTTCCACCGCGAAAATCGCGGCGACTAGACGTGGTGAGGGTAAACAGTTGCGCTAATAGTGACTTTGGATGCGACACTCGGAGTGAGGGTTGGGTTCGAGATTCGGTTGGGAAACACTGTAGATTCGGGACTTAGACAGTCCAGTAACTTGGCGGGCAGGAGCGAGGGACGGCGGTGGCACTCAGATTGGGCTCCTTGGGTGGCGTTTCCCTGTTCATCGCCGCCACCGCAAGATCTTGTCTCCAGGTGAGACGGATGAGTAGCGGTTCCTGGCTGCGCTCGTGTGCTATCTTTCAGCTTCGCCGAATCTGTTTCAGAAGGAAAACTGAATGGCTAATGCCGCGCTTACCGTGCGCCCGCGCCCGTCGGCATTTTATCGCTGGATGGTGCTCATCTTTATCAGTGTCGCGATGGGCGGAAATTACTACATCTACGACAGCATTAACCCGCTGGAACGCATTTTCATTGATCGACTGGGCTTCTCGGCGACCCAGTTTGGATGGCTGAACGCGAGCTACAGCGTGGCCGCGGTGGCGACACTGCTGATCGGCGGAATTGTCATTGATCGCATCGGCACCAAGAAGGCCATGACATTTTTTGCGGGGCTGTGCCTGGCGGGAGCTTTGATCACAGCCATGCGCGGGAATCCCGTAACCATGATCGCCGGACGCACGGTGCTGGGCCTGGGCGCGGAGTCCATGATCGTCGCGGTAACGACCGCGCTGGCAAAATGGTTCAAGGGCAAAGAGCTGAGTTTCGCGTTCGGCATCAATCTGCTGATTGCGCGACTGGCATCGGTAGCGGCTGATAATTCGCCGACATGGGCGCGTGGAGTGTTCTTTCCGCAGGGAGAAAGCGGCGCTCCCAGCTGGCAGGGTCCGTTGTTGATTGCGGTGGGAGCCGGCGTGCTCAGCATAGTGACCGCCGTTGTCTATTGGTTTCTCGAAAGCAATGCGGAAGGCCGCTACGAATTAGGCAAAGCGGGAGAGGTTGACAAACTCGAATTCAGCCAGATGTTCCGCTTCAATATGTCTTACTGGTTTGTAGTTGGGCTCTGCTTCACTTTTTATTCGGCAATTTTTCCGTTCCGCACCTTCGCCATCGATCTGCTGAGCAATAAACTCACCTACGCACTGGGCGGCGCGGGAGCGACGGAGGCAGTGAAAGCGACCGCGCTGAGTACGGCGGGATTTTTGAACAGCCTTCTTCCTTTCGCCGCCATGATTGCGACGCCGTTGTTTGGATTGCTGGTAGACCGCGTGGGCAAGCGGGCCCTGTTCATGGTCCTGGGATCGATTCTGTTGATGCCGGTGTACCTGATGCTGGCGTATTCGCCATACGGCCAGACCATTGCTCTGCATGTGCCGTTTCATGGGATCTGGAATTTGCCGGTCTATCCCCTGATTTCGACTTCGCTGATGGGAATTGCGTTCTCGCTGATCCCGGCGGTGATGTGGCCCTCGGTTGCCTATATCGTGGACCAATCGCGCCTGGGGACGGCCTACGCGCTGATGACGCTGATCCAGCAGATCGGCTTCTTCATCCTGAACCTGCTGGTCGGGTGGGCCAACGACTTTGGAGGGGCGGGCCCTGTAAACCCAGGCGGCTATGCCTTGGGGATGTGGATATTTTCGGTTTTGGGATTCGTGGGCCTGACCTTCGCGATCTTGCTGCGGCTGCGAGAGACGGGACCTCACGGACATGGGTTGGAGACGATTACCACCGCGTCGTCTGCGGCGTAGTATCCTAAGTTGATGATTTTACGAGGCATTTACAATCATCGACGAGCTGGGACTGGGATTCTGCCTCGGGGCCGATATTCGGCCCGGAACCGCGCTTGTGGCAATATATAAATAACTCGGACCTAAGTTTGGGTTTAGGGCGGAACGGCTGCAACCAGTACAACGAAAAGACATTTACGCCGCATCCCATCAAGTGCGGCCGGAAAAGGCAATTTGACGGACGCACGAAAATCCAGAGGCGGGCTTACCGAAGCCGAAGCGATCGAGCGGGCCAAGCAGGGCGATGCGGAAGCTTTCGAGACTCTGTACAACCTGCACAAACGACGGGTTTATTCGCTATGTTTGCGAATGACCGCCAACACCGCAGAAGCCGAAGACCTGACTCAGGAAGCTTTCTTACAGCTGTTCCGCAAAATTGCCACGTTCCGGGGAGAATCCGCATTCTCGACCTGGCTGCATCGGATGTCAGTCAACGTGGTGCTGATGCGGCTACGCAAGAAAGGTCTCAGCCTGGTACCGATCGAGGACCCGATCGAAACTGAGGAGGAGACGCCAAAGAAAGAACTAGGCGCGCCCGATTCGTCATTAGCCGGCTCAATTGACCGGCTGAACCTGGACCGTGCAATTCAGGCTCTGCCGCCGGGCTATCGCACCATTTTCGTGCTGCACGATGTAGAAGGTTACGAGCATAATGAGATAGCCGATATGGTCGGGTGCTCGATCGGTAACAGCAAATCGCAGTTGCACAAGGCGCGAATGAAACTTCGCGAGCTTCTCAAAACGAGCAGAGCTGAAAAAGCCACCAAGCCGTGAGAAGCGAGAACAGCGGTATCGGGGAGAGAGGAAGTATGACCTGTGCAGAGTTACAGCAAGGTCTGCCAGAGATCGTAGACAAGGACTGGAGCGCCGAGCAGGAGAAGCATCTGCAATCCTGTCCCGCCTGCGCCGGTGTCGTTTCCGATTTAAAACTGATCGTTAAAGAATCCCGTGCCTTGCAAGGTTCGGAAGAGCCGAGCATTCGAGTTTGGGATTTTATCCAGACGGAATTGCAGCAAGAGCAGGAAGATTTGCAGTTGATCGCGCAGCAGGCGTCACTGCTGCGCGAATCCGATGAACCCAGCCCCCGGGTATGGACCTCGATCGCTTCCGTGCTGCATGAGTACGAGGCCGATGGCGAGGTTATCGCGCGCGAAGCTCGCGAACTCCAGGGCTCCGAGGAGCCCAGCCCTCGAGTATGGAACTCGCTTGAAATCGCGCTACGGGAAGAGGGACTGATACGCAAGGCCGCCGGGAAGGGCTCTCTGGTGAGGCAATTTCCGCGTTGGCGGTGGCAGACTGCGTGGCTGTTGCCGGTCGCCGCTGGGTTGATCGTAGGAATAGGGTTCCGCCTGCATCGGGACTCGGCTGAGCCCAAGCATATTGCCGTAAGCAAGCCGGTGGTCGTGCTGCCGGACGATTTCGTTCCCAAGGCAGACCTGGAGAATCCGGATCTGGACCGGCAGATGCTGGACGATGTGGCCGCGCGAGCGCCAAGCCTGCGGCAACGCTACGAAAACGACCTGCATAGCGTGAACTCATATATTCGAGATGCACAGCAATCGTTGCGCGCCAATCCCAACGATGAAGAAGCTCAGCAGTCGTTGATCAATGCTGTGGAACAGAGATCTATGCTGTATCAGTTGGCAGGAGATCATTCCCTGCCCTAAGAAGTTTGGCAGGAACGGGCGAGCGGGTCGCGGGGAGAAGTCACATGCGCAGGCGATACGAAACAAATCTGGCCCTTGTGGTTCTTCTGGTAACGGCGAGTGTTGCCGTGGCCGAAACTCGAAAAGAATTCCGTTTTCCGGTTTCGGGTAAGGCAAGCGTTTCCATCACCAATGTGTACGGACCGATTTCGGTGAAGTCCGCCCAGGGCGGCCAGATTTTTGTGATCGCGATCCTGAAGTCGGATAAGGTCGAAGTAGACCGTTCCCAAAGCGGCGACCGCATTGACCTGGTATCTCACCTGTTGCCGGGCGCCGATATGCAGAGCGGGCAGGTGGAGTACGACGTGCAGGTGCCCATTGACACTGCGGTCACGCTGCACACCACCACTGGCTCCCTGACTGCGGAGAAACTGCAAGGTGACCTGAGCGTCGAAGGCGCCGCCGCCAACGTGAGCCTGCGTGACATCGCAAATGCCCACGTGCATGTAAAAACCCTGGACGGACCGATTACGCTGGCCAACATCGTCAACGGGCATGTGGAAGTGACCTCGATCAGCGGAAATGTCGTAATGACCGCGGTGAATGGAAAGCTTGTGGAAGTGAATTCTGCGAGCGGCAAAATTCGCTACGATGGCGATTTTGGTTATGCCGGGGTTTACATCCTGAGTAGCCACACCGGCGACATCGAGGCCACCGCGCCCTCGTATGCCTCGTTCGACGTGAGCGCGCGGTCGGAAAAAGGCAAAGTTGAAAACGATTTCACCCTCGAACCCAAGCACACTTCATTCGTCGTAAAGGCAGGGAGTGCCTTCGCAGGCACCATGAACAAGGCTGCCTCCTCGGTTAAGTTGTTCTCCATGAGTGGTAAAATCCACCTCAAGAAACGCTGAAAATCTGATCGGAAACGCGCCCAGTGCAATGAGGCCAGGTGGTGAGCCCGAATGCGGGAAGCATCCGGAAGACGGGTCTGCCTCACGACTGGTGTTTCTGGTGGGGTTTATGGGCGCAGGCAAGACCAGCGTTGGGCGAATGCTCAGCCGCTTCCTGGGATGGGACTTCGAAGACTTGGACGATCAGGTGGTAGCCCGGGAGCAACGCAGCATTGAAGAAATCTTTCGCGAGTCCGGTGAAGCGGCGTTTCGCCGTGCCGAATCGCAGGCGTTGGGTGAATTGCTGGCCCGGGCCCGAAACTGCATAATCGCGCTCGGTGGCGGGGCCTATGTACAGCCCGAAATCGCAGCACTGATCAAAGAGTCAGGCTCCATGGTTATCTTTTTGGACGCCACCGTTGATGATCTACTGAAACGCTGTGACCAGCAACCGGTAGTTCGGCCATTGCGCCGGGACCCGGAGCAGTTTCGGAGTTTGTACGAGGCGCGCCGTCCGCACTACCTGCGCGCCACGCTGCGGATCGAGACCAGCGGAAAAGATGTCGAAGCCGTGAGCCGGGAGATCGCAAGCAAGCTGCAATCACGATCATTCTGAGGGCCAAGGAGTCTGCGTGAAGTGGAAAAGGCTGCTGTTGCTGGGAGCGTTGTGCGCGTGCATGGGGCCGGTTGAAACCGCGGCCAAGGACGCCGGGCAAGGAATTGATTCCGGCTCCTTCGGAGTATTCGTCAATGGGCACCGGGTCGCAACCGAGACCTTTACCATCAAGCAGGGGACCGGGGGGACCAGCACAGTGGATTCCCAGGTGAAGCAGGAAGGCAGCGACTCTCCCGGACAGAACTCGCAACTGCAGATGTCGGCGGGCGGAGACCTGATTCACTACGAATGGCACGACGGGGCATCGAAGGCGCAGCTGGTGGTCGCCCCCAACGATCAATTCCTGCTGGAGCGCATCACGACAACGCCGGGCGAGAAGGTAGCCGAGCACCCTTTTCTGATGCCGCTTTCGACTATGGTTCTCGACAACAACTTCTTCGTGCAGCGCGAGCTGCTGGCATGGCGTTACCTGGGGTCCACCTGCAAGCAGGACAGCGGCCGGACGCAATGCCCGCTGACCCCTGCCGAGTTTGGAGTGATTGTTCCCCAGGAACGTTCGTCCATGCGCGTCAGCCTGCAACTTGTCGGCAAAGAAAAGGTGAAAATCGGCAGCACGGACCGCGACCTGTTGCGGGTCAATCTCAAGGACGATTCGGGCGAATGGGCGATGTGGCTCGACGATCAGAACATGTTTAAGCTCGTGCGCATCCTAGTGGCCAGCAATAACACGGAAGTGCTGCGAGACTGAACGGACTTCCGGCATTGGCTCCCGCAGGCAAAAACGCGAGAGCATGAGGCAGAGAGGATCCGACTGCGATGACGCTGTTCGACAACCGCACCGCCCGCGTGCTGCTTACCGCGCTGGTATTCGCGATTGCTTTGGGATTTCTCTATGCTGCGCATCGCACGTTAATCGCGTTTCTCTTCGCGGTATTGTTTGCCTACCTTGTGGATCCCGCAGTTTCCCGGTTGGAAAAAGTCGTGCATGGCAGGGGAAGGGCGATCGCGGCTATGTACGTCCTGCTGGTGATTCTGCTAACGACGTTCTTCTTCTTTGTCGGGCCTCATATCGCGCACCAGGCACAGAAGCTCAGCCAGTCGGTGCCTGAACTGCTGGACAAAGTCACCTCCGGAGAAATCGCGCGCCAGATTGGTGAGCAGCATGGATGGAGCAGCAGCACTACTCGCCAGCTGGCAGAGTTCCTGCGCACTCACAAGGACGACATCGCGCAAGTCGCGCAAAGGGCGGGCATCAAGGTAGCGGAGGTCGCTCAGCAGAGCTGGCTGCTGATCGTGGTCCCGATCCTGGCTGCATTCTTCCTGAAAGATGGCAGGGCCTTCAGTGAGACGCTGCTGTCGTTTGTGAACACGCGTCCGCAGCGCGAGTTTATGGAGGGAGTATTTGGCGATCTGAACCAGATGCTGGCGCACTTCATTCGCGCCCAGTTGACCCTCGCTGCTCTCTCGCTGTTGGCCTACACGGCTTTCCTGGAAATCATGCGGGTTCCGTATGCCCTGGTCCTGGGGACTGCAGGCGGCATCATGGAATTCATTCCCGTGGTCGGCCCATTGGTGGCGGCAGTTCTGATCATGGGAGTGGCGCTGCTGATGAGCTATCCGCACTGGGCGGCCTTGCTGCTGTTCCTGGCAGCTTGGCGCATGATTCAGGACTACGTCGTCTCCCCGCGAATCATGGGAAGAAGCATGGAGCTTCATCCCCTGGCTGCGATTTTCGGCGTGCTTGCCGGAGGAGAGATTGCCGGCGTGCTCGGCGTCTATCTATCCATTCCAGTGATGGCGAGCCTGAGAATCGTGTTCCGGCGCTGGCGGCTTTACGCTGAGAAGCGCCGCTTCGGACCGCTTAACGAATATTCTTTCGGCACCGAAATCGCACCGCGTAAGTGATCAAACACCCGCTGCAGCCGCACTTTCCAGCTTCACCGAACGCAGGAATTCCGCAGCCGCTTCGGGAAGCACACTGTTGATGAACATCCCGGAGCCCAGTTCGAATCCCGCCACCCGGGTCAGCCGTGGAATGATGCTGACATACCAGTGGAAATACTTGACCCCAACGCACTCGGCGGGGGCGCTGCGAATCGTGTAGTTGAAATCCGGGTTATCCAGGCCGTAATACATTTTGGCAAGGACGGTCCTCAAGGTTCTCGCGAGATCGGCGACTTCCGCGGCACTGATGTCGCCAAAACTTGCCATGTGACGCCGGGGATAGATGTGGGTGCAGAACGGCGTCGCCGAGGCAAACAACTCCAGGGCCACAAAGTGCTCCGTAGTCATCACCACCCGGACCTTCTCTTCCAGTTCCTCCCCGACCATCTGACAGAACATGCACTCTCCATATTCGTCGTAATGCGACAGCGCCTGGTGAATGCGCTCGCGGATCTGGTGGGAGATGACGGGTGTGGCGATGAGTTGGGAGTGAGGATGCTCAAGGCTGGTGCCGGCGTCCCGCCCATGGTTTTTGAACATGGTTACGTGGGCAATGCGGGGATCATGCGCCAGTTCAGTGTGCAGGGTTTTGTAAATGCGAAGAATGTCAGCCACCCGGGCATCGGTCATGAGGGCCATGAATTGAGAGTGATCCGGCGTTTCCACGATGACATCGTGAACCCCGAATCCGTTGATGGTTCGCCGCGAGCGATGGATGGTGCGCGTCGGCTCCGCGTCTTTGTTCAAAGCGGCGAAGCGATTGGGCACAACACGAACTTGCCAGGCGCCGCTGCCTGCGGGAGAACGAAGCACCTCGGGTGGAGTCTGGTCTTCATTGCCGGGACAGAAGGGGCAGGTCTTGACGAATGACTCGACCTGCTTGGCTGGGCGGTGAATAACGAGATCCTCGGGGCGCTTCGCGCGTTCGGTAGCGATGATGACCCACTCTTTCGTGAGGAAGTTCTGGCGTAGTTCTGGCATGTTCGCTCCTTGCAAACAACGGCTCGGACTTGCTGATATAAAATTCAGTCTTGCTCATGGAAAAGAAGATTCCTGTCGGCATCCTGGGGGCGACCGGCATCGTGGGACAACGCTTTGTCCAGATGCTCGAGCACCATCCCTGGTTCGAAGTAGGCTGGCTGGCGGCCTCGGACCGCTCGGAAGGCAAGACGTACGGAGAAGCGGCCCGTTGGAAGTTGAAGACGCCGATTCCGGCGTCAGTCGCGAGCATGCCAGTGATGCCGGCGAATCCTTCTGGTGCACCCAAGATCGTGTTCGCCGCGCTGGACGCTGCAATTGCCGCGGAACTTGAGCCCCGCTTTGCCGAAGCAGGTTGCGCCGTGGTCACGAACTCCAGCGCCTTGCGCATGAAAAGCGACGTTCCTCTCGTCATTCCCGAGGTCAATCCCGACCATGTCAAGCTGATCGAATGCCAAACCTGGCGCCGCCGGTCGGGTGGGTTCGTAGTCACCAATCCCAACTGTTCGGCGATCGGCCTGGTCATGGCACTCGCACCATTGGAACAGCGGTTTGGGGTGGAATCGGTGATGGCTGTCACCATGCAAGCGGTCAGCGGAGCGGGGTATCCCGGAGTGGCATCGCTGGACATCCTGGGAAACGTGATTCCTTACATCGCCAAAGAAGAGGAGAAGATGGAGGAGGAGACGCGCAAGCTGCTGGGAAGGCTGAATGGCAGCAGCGTAGTTCCAGCGTCGTTTGGCATGAGCGCCCAATGCAACCGGGTGGCGGTGGAGGACGGGCACACCGAATCGGTGTCGGTCAAACTGAAGAACCGGGCCAAAGCGGAGGAACTCATTGCGGCGTGGAACCAGTTCAGCAGCGTGCCGCAGAAGCTCAAGTTGCCCAGCGCTCCCGAGCGTCCTGTGCAGTACCTGACACCAGACGACCGCCCACAGCCACGGTTTGATGCAGACCTTGGTTCAGGAATGACGACGGCGGTGGGACGCCTGCGGCCATGCGGCGTGCTCGACTGGAAATTCACGGTGCTCTCCCATAATACGATTCGCGGCGCGGCCGGTGCGGCCCTGCTCAATGCCGAACTGCTGAAGGCGCAAGGCTACCTCGGATGACCCGGTTCTCGAGGATGGGCGCGCGATGATCGTGATGAAGTTCGGCGGGACCTCGGTCGAGGACGCAAAGGCGATCGAGCGCGTCTTCAGCATCGTCAAACGGCGTTTGCCACAGCAACCCGTCGTCGTGGTAAGCGCGATGGCCAAGGTCACCGACCAACTGCTGACCATGTCGCGCGCGGCGGGATCCGGGGACCGGGATACTGCCTTGAAGCTCTCCCGGCAACTGCGGGAACGGCACTACAACACTGCCGGCGAGCTTCTGGGGACCGGAGTGTTCACCGAATTTCACAGCAAACTGGAATCCGATTTCGACAGCCTGGATGAACTTTTGCGAGGGATTGCCGCGGTCGGCGAGTTGACGCCTCGCACCTCGGACCACGTCGCAGCGTATGGAGAGTTGCTTTCCAGCAAAATTGTGACCTCGGCGTTTTCTGCTCGCGGACTGAACGCGAGCATGGTGGATTCACGGGAGTGCATTGTGACCGATGCAACCCATACCCGGGCTGCCCCGCTGTTCAGCGAGACCAACGAGCGGGTACGGACCAGGATCGGCCCACTCCTGGAGCACGGCCGGGTGCCGGTCATGGGAGGATTTATCGGAGCTACCAAGGCGGAGATTACCACCACCATCGGCCGCGGCGGCTCGGACTTTTCAGCTGCCATCGTTGGGGCGGCCCTGGCGGCCCAGCGTATCGAGATATGGACCGACGTGGATGGCATGATGACCACCGATCCTAATATTTGTCCCGACGCCAAGCGGATCAAGGTCATCAGCTTCGATGAGGCTGCTGAGTTGGCGTACTTTGGCGCCAAGGTGCTGCATCCGGCAACGGTGCTGCCGGCCATCCAGCAGAATATTCCGGTCTACATTTTGAATTCGCGGAACCCGGACTGCGAGGGAACCCGCATCACGACGCGGGCGCCACATTGCGCAAACTATTTCAAGGCAATCGCGGCCAAGAAACGAATCACCATCGTGGATGTGGCGGCTCCCAGGATGCTGCTGGCGCACGGATTTCTGAAGGCAATCTTTGAAGCCTTTGACCGGCATCGCGTTCCGGTAGATGTGGTTTCGACGTCTGAGGTCAGCGTGTCATTGACGGTGGACTCCAATGAATCGATCCCGGCACTCGCGGCCGATCTGGCAAAGCTGGCAGACGTAAAATATGAAGGAAGAAAAGCCATCGTTTGCCTTGTGGGCGAGAACCTGCGGGAGATTCCGGGCATTGCGGCGAAGGTGTTTGGTGAACTCTCGGATGTAAAAATCCGGATGATTTCGCAGGGCGCTTCGGAGATCAATCTGACTTTCGTGGTCGAAGAAGAGGCGGTGCCGGAAATTATTCGCCGGCTGCACAAGGCATTCTTCTCCGAACTCGATCCTGAGGTGTTCGCCTAGGCAGGTTTGATTATGAACATGGTAGTTCTTGGCTGCGGAAAGACCGGGTCCCTTGTGGCCGAAGTAGCGCGGGAGAGGAGGCACCATGTCGAGGTGTTGAACTCGAGCTCCAACCGCGAGGGTGCGGGACTTTCCCCAGAGAAGTTGAAGGCTACGGGCGTGGTGATTGATTTCACAACGCCCCAAGCGGTTCTCGGCAACATCTTGGCATGCGCCCGCGCGGGCAAGAACATGGTGGTCGGCACCACGGGATGGTATGGCGAGTTGCCGAAGGTGAAACAGGTCATCGAGCAAGCCGGCACTGGGCTGGTTTATGGCGCCAATTTTTCGATCGGCGTAAACCTGTTCTTCGACATTGCGCGGACCTCCGCGGCTGCCATGCAGTACGACTACCATGGCCAGATCTTTGAACGGCATCACGCGCAGAAGAAAGATGCGCCCTCGGGAACGGCTTCCGCCATACAGAAAATTTTGCAGGGCGCGTCCGGCAAGGAGCTTGAGATCACCTCGTTTCGCGAAGGAGAGGTCGTGGGCATGCACGAGATCATTCTGGAATCGCCGAGCGACCGGATTTATCTTTGTCATGACAGCAAATCGCGGCGCGGATTCGCCGAAGGAGCGGTGCGTGCCGCGGAGTGGATCGCGGGCCAGAAAGGGCTGTTCGACTTCAAAGACGTCTGGCGTGAGTTATGACGGTTTCTTGTAAGTAACCCAGCCTTTTGCGTTATCTTTACCCTATGCACCCACTTCGCGGATGTGGCACGGCGCTGGTTACTCCTTTTCACCAGGACGGATCGGTTGATGAAGCCGCCCTGCGCAACCTTGTTGCCTGGCAAGTGGAGTCTGGCATCGACTTTCTGGTGCCATGCGGCACCACCGGCGAGACGCCCACGTTGTCCCACGACGAATGGCGGCGAGTGATCGAGATCACAGTCGAGGTGGCCGCAGGACGCGTTCCCATCCTCGCGGGTGCGACCTCGAATTCAACCCGCGATGCGGTCGAAAAAGCGAAGGAGACTGCAGCCATTCCAGGAGTGGATGCGATACTGACCGCCTCTCCTTACTACAACAAGCCCACGCAGGAAGGGCAATACCGGCACTTCCACGCCATCGCCGAAGCGGTGGACAAGCCGCTGATTCTATACAACGTGCCCGGGCGCACGGGAGCCAATATCGAACCGGCTACACTGGCGCGACTGGCCGAAGTACCGAATATCGCGGGCGTGAAAGAAGCCAGCGGCAATATGACGCAAATTGCGGAAGTCTGTAATGCGGTGCCACCGCACTTCCTGGTTTTTTCGGGAGATGATGCCATTACTCTGCCCGTGATCGCGCTGGGCGGAGTCGGAGTCATTTCCGTGGCGTCGAACGAAATTCCGCACGAGATGGCGGAGATGACGCGCGCGGCTCTCAGCAACAATTGGGATGAGGCACGGCGGATTCACCGCAGGTATTTGGGTTTGATGCAGGCCAACTTCATCGAATCCAATCCGCTGCCGGTCAAGGCCGTGCTGGCGATGATGGGGAAGATCGAAGAGGTGTACCGGTTGCCCTTGCTGCCCATGCGCCGCGACATGCGGTCGAAGCTGCAGAAGATCGCCACCGAGGCCGGAGTGATCACCAAGCCCGCCCCTGCGCCAGGTTCCGATGCGGTGGACTTCTACATCTATGAGAACTGGTTGGCAGGGCCGCACAAAATCGTCCTGCACCGCTCCAATTGCGGGCAATGCAATCACGGCAAGGGACGCCCCTCCGGCCATGATGCGAACCATGCCAAGTGGCATGGCCCATACACGACCCTGGCCGAAGCACGCGAGATATCCCACAACATGGCGGGGGTGCTGATCCGGTCCGAGTGCAAGTGCATCTGATTGGCCATCTCCCTCATGAATAATTTCGAGGGGACAAGGAACCCCGCGTGCGGGATGGACAGATCTTGTGCACGCGAGATCCCTCACTTCGTTCGGGAAGACGTCAACATCCCTAGCGAGATCCGTCACTTCGTTCGGGAAGACTTCAACATTCCTGCGAGATCCCTACTTCGTTCGGGAAGAGGTCAACATTCCTGCGAGATCCCTACTTCGTTCGGGAAGAGGTCAACATCCCCAAGTTGCCTTCGAACGAAACCGCGCGGCCTCGGCGGTTGACAATCGGCATACAACCATCTTCAATCTCCTTCCATGCATCCCCTGCAACCTGCGATCGAACGGCTCGCCCAGCTCGGCGAAATCGAGAACAGCCCCGAAGCGCGTCAAACTTTTCTCTCGTTCCGCGACGAACTCACCCAGGGCAAGATCCGCGCGGCCGAAAAAGTAGGCGGCGACTGGATCACGAACGCATGGGTCAAGCAGGGTATCCTGCTCGGGTTTCGCATCGGCGTACTCAAACAGATGGACGCTGGAGCCCTGTCGTTCGTGGATAAGGACACCTTCCCCGCCAGGCGATTCACAGTCGATCAGCGGTTGCGGGTGGTGCCCGGCGGATCCTCCGTGCGGGAGGGCGCCTACGTCGCACCGTCGGTGATTTGCATGCCGCCGATGTTCATCAACGTGGGGGCGTACGTGGACGAAGGCACAATGGTGGACTCGCATGCCCTAGTGGGGTCGTGCGCGCAAGTGGGAAAGCGCGTCCATCTGAGCGCAGCGGCGCAGATCGGCGGAGTTTTGGAACCGATCAATGCGGCTCCCGTAATCATTGAAGACGATGTGCTGGTGGGCGGCAACTGCGGGGTTTATGAAGGAACGCTGGTGCGGGCGCGGGCGGTGCTCGGTGCGGGGACGATTCTGACGCGCTCGACGCCGCTCTATGATCTGGTGCGCGGCGAAGTATATCGCGCGCTGGACGACAAGCCACTCGAGGTTCCGGAGAACGCGGTCGTAGTGCCAGGATCACGCGCTGTCACCCGGGGTAAGGGCGTGGAGTGGGACCTATCGCTCTATACACCGGTAATCGTGAAGTACCGCGACGAGAAGACGGATCGAGGAGTGGAGTTGGAGGACTGGCTGCGCTAAATTTTCGCAATCCTCTGAGAGAAAGCGGACACTCTGTCCGTCGCGGCCAACTTGCAAGCAAAGCTGTCCAAAACTCAAAAGTTAAGCCCTCAATTGCCATGCGGCGCCTGCAGTCAGGTCGGACAGATTGTCCGCCTCCATCCTTGGCACTCAAATTCTTCCCCATACAAAACAACAACTTACAGATTCTGTGAGTGGTGGCCGGGGTGCTCTGGAAAATGTGAGGAATCCTGTCAAATTCGGTTGCACTTGAAAGCAACAAATTATGACCAACCAAGAAGCAGTTCAGGACCCCATGAGAGAAGTGCCATATTGGTGGAAATCTGAAACTCAGAGCGCAGCATGGGGAGGTCGCCTTTGCCTCCTGCTGTTGCTTCTGAGCATGGCTGTGCCTGCGGTTGCGGCGGGGCCACAGCAGTATAGAGACAGCGATCAATCCGTTGCGGGTATGAAGAAGATGTCTTCCGACCTGCGAAGACTGGGCGCGGCCAATCCGCGCGGGCTGGTGACGGTGATTGTGCAGTTCAAGAGTGCGCCGGACTCGGAAACGATAGCTGGAATGCGAGGCAACGGCCGCGTCCTGCAAAGACAGTTCTCGACCATACGGGCGGTCACCATGCGCTTGCCAGCGAACATGATTGAAGAACTGGCGAGCAATCCGCGAGTCAGCTATATCACTCCGGACCGCTCGGTGAAGCTCACCTCGGATGAAAGCTACTCCGACGCCGTCGAGAGCGATCTGGCGGCAGCACAGTTTGCTATGGACGGAACCAGCGTTGGCGTAGCGGTGATCGATAGCGGCATCACCGATCATCCGGATCTTCACAAAGCCAGCGGAGCATCCCGTGTCGTGTACAGCGAAAGTTTCGTTGCTGCCGACATCACGACCGCCGACGCTTACGGGCATGGAACCCACGTTGCCGGACTGATCGGCGGCAATGGTTCCAGTTCCAGCCTGGGCAAGGGATACGGGCGCCAATATGCGGGAATGGCCCCCGGAGTCAACCTGATCAACCTGCGTGTACTGAATAGTAGTGGCGGCGGCACCGACAGCCAGGTGATTGCGGCCATTCAGCGCGCAATCGCACTAAAGAGCAGCTACAACATTCGAGTCATCAATCTTTCACTGGGACGGCGCGTTTTTGAAAGCTACACGCTCGATCCACTCTGCCAGGCGGTTGAGTCGGCCTGGAGGGCGGGAATCGTGGTGGTTACCGCCGCCGGCAACTGGGGACGCGACAATTCCATGCACACGCATGGATTTGCCACCATCGGCGCTCCCGGAAATGATCCGGTTGTGATCACGGTGGGCGCGACTCGCACCCGCGGTACCGACGATCGCAGCGACGATCTCATCTCCAGCTACAGTTCCAAGGGACCGACCTTGCTTGACCATGTAGTCAAGCCAGATCTGGTTGCGCCGGGAAACCGGATGGTCTCGCTGCGAGCGGCCGGAAGCACCCTGGACAAGAATTACCCGCTCTATGAGGTCAAGAGCAGCAACGGCAGTTCGGCTTACTACCGGCTAAGTGGAACCAGCATGGCGACGCCACTGGTTAGCGGCACCGTCGCCCTGATGTTACAGCAGGACCCTACCCTGACGCCTGACCAAGTCAAGGCTCGTCTGATGAAAACGGCGTGGAAAGGATTCGGCCTCTACAGTTCCGCAGTCGACGAGTTCGGAAACACCTACAACGATCAGTACGACATTTTCACCTACGGCGCCGGCTACCTGGACGTGAATGACGCACTCAGTAATACCGACCGGTCGACGGGCGTCGCGCTTTCACCCAGTGCCAAATACGATGCGAACAGCGGCAACGTTTACCTCGTGAACACCAACTCGGTGGTTTGGGGCAATTCGGTGGTCTGGGGTAATTCGGTGGTTTGGGGCAATTCGGTGGTCTGGGGTAACTCCGTCGTCTGGGGTAACTCGGTCGTCTGGGGTAGCAGCGTTGTATGGGGCAATTCAACAGTGGATGGCTTCAGCGTGGTTTGGGGCAACAATATGTCATTAACCGGCGGCGGCATGATGGCGCTGAGCGATGGGGAGGACGGAGAAGACTAATCCAGGAAGGCTGGATAGTCACCGGAGACCATCATGACTAAGAACCTCTCAATTCAAGCGAAGCTGATGATCGGGGCAGTATCCTGCGGCAGCCTGGTAGCGTTCGGAATCGGCGCCCACCAGATGCAGGACCTGGCCACACCACAAATGTTCTTACTATTGGCGGCGGGCGCAGTCGCCTCCCGTTTCAAAGTGAAGTTGCCCGGCGTGCTGGGCAACATGTCGGGAAATGTACCGATCGTTCTGCTGGCGATTCTGCGGTTGTCGTTGCTGGGAAGTTTGATTGTTGCTGCGGCGGCGGCCATCTCGCAATCGTACGCGTCTGGCGCCAAGCGGCCACAGCCGGTACAGTTCCTCTTTAACGCCTGCATGTTGGTGAATGCGTCGGGGCTGGCTTACTGGACGTTTCACTATGTGAAGTCAGATCAGAGCCCCGCGGGCCGTATGCTGATGCTGGTCGCCTCGGCTGCGGTTTACTTCCTGGCGAATACGATGCCGGTGGCGGGGATCATCGCCCTCACCGAACACAGCAACCCGGTGTCGTTGTGGCGAACCGTATTCCTCTGGTCGTTCCCGAACTACGTGATTGGAGCCGGAATGGCGGCGATCATGTCAGCGTTCGGAAACACCGCCGGGTGGCTGGCCTTGGCAACGCTGATGGCGGCTCTGTTCGCTGTCTATCAGTGCTACAAGGTCTACGTCGCTCATTCTCAATTTCAGCCTCAACAGTTCGTTGCGGCTGCTGCGGCCGGACGCTAAGCCGCAGTCAAGCAAACCGGCCCGGAAGATCGCCGAATCTTCCGGGCCGATTTTTTTGCCGTTGCTGTAGTCGCACTCGCGAATTCCGGGGACCGGCCTTCTGATCCCATCTACTTTCGACAGTGCCCCTGCAGATGCGATGTCCCTCGTTTAGGCTTGGCGCCCGACTGGCGATTCTGTGATCGTGAGATATACCTCAGAAGACTTCCGGGCCGTGTCTAATTCTTCTGGTGTGGGCTTTTGGATTTGCAGCAGACCGGCTCGTCCATAGTTGTGGAGAGGCAAGAAGTTGTCCTGGTGCTTCATGATGAAATCGAGATTGCGGGCCAGATCGGCGCTCCTGTATCCCGTTTGAAATCGAACGGAATTGTCGGTATGAATCCCGTATTGACAGACCAGGTGCCAGTGGCCGCGGGCGCTGGAGAGCCACAGCGCCAAGGAATCGATGTCGCCTTTGAGGCTGAACTCGTAATTTACCTGCATAGAATTACATTCCCGAGATTCTGACAGTTCGGACCAACTCCGAACGATCGTGGACTCGAGGATCTTGTCGAGGGCTTGAGGTTGTGGCATGGTCACATCGATCCGTTTGCAGGCGCCTTAGTCAAGTGCGCCTTTTCCCTTTGAGGCAACTGGCTCCAACGCCGGCGCAATTGCGAGCGCTGACGTGCGGACTGGACAATCAGCCCAATGCCGAAAAGAAACATCAATCCAACGATGACTGCGAGATACTGATCAGGTCTATACACGGAAACACCTCAAAACGTTGGCCTACGCTACCCGGTTCGCGTCTTACATGGGAGCCGAGTCGTGGCTGCTGGTGCTGCGCAAGATATCAATGCGCCCGGGCGGCTGAAGATGGCGGGAGTGGGCGACTATGGTCGTGTAACGTATACCCAGAAAACTCTTGTCCAGAATTTCGGTCACTTCGAGGCAGTTGAATCCCTGGCTGCGGCTTTTGGCCAGAATACGTGTGAGCGCCTTGAACATCCCGTTCCCTGATCGTCCGCCGAAGAACATTTCTCGTTTTGCTTCTGCCAGGAAGAAGAAACTCCACTTTGTCGCTCGAGCTCGGCGATCAAGGTCGCGACCATTGAGAAAAGACAGTACGCTCCAGCCTTGCGCGAAGGGCTCGCTTTCTATGGCGAGACCGCCCCCATTGGCTGCGCGACTCTCCATCAGCATGCTGCCAATTTGAATTTGTGCGCTCATGAATTCTCCAAGGCCGGACAGGCTTTGCTGCCGACGGCGGCTGTTCTAAGAAGGAGAACTCCAGATAGGCTGACTTAGCTCAGGGAACCTGAACGAGAGAACGGAATCTATTCAATCTACTACCGACCCTAGTCTCATCTACCCCGGTTGTCAATGGCACGAAAGATGACGAGGGGGCCGGATTGGTCAAAACTGACCAGCGCTGGAGCGAACAGACGCGCATTGTGTGGGGATGAAAGTTCCTAAGAAGCAAGCGCTGTTGGTTCGGTGCCCAGTCTGCGGAGCTAAGCCCGGAGAGAAGTGCGAGCTTAGCACCGGCCAACCCCGAACCGAGCCACACCGCGACCGGCGTCTGGCAGTTTCGGACAAATCATAGTCTGAGCATTTCTCTCCAGCTTCACTGGCGTTTGATGTACGGGTACGCGCGTGAAGGACTACAATCGGTATTCATGGTTGGGATGGGCGCAAGCAAAACAATTCGCTCTTTCGATCCTCGCACCTTCCTCGCCACGATCGGCGACGGCAGGAAAAGCCTGAGTATCTCCAAAAAAGAACCGGTCTACTCACAAGGGGACGCTGCCGACTCGGTTTTCTACATTCAAAAAGGCAAAGTTCGCTTGACAGTGGTCTCGAAAGCCGGCAAGGAAGCGACCATCGCAATCCTGGGTGAGAAAGACTTTTTTGGCGAAGGCTCGCTTGCAGGACAGACTCTGCGCATGGGTTCGGCGGCGGCAATGACCGATTGCCAACTCCTGAGAATTGGCAAAACCGCCATGATGGATGCGCTTCACAGGGAGCACGCGTTTTCCGACATGTTCGTAGCGTACTTGCTGGCGCGCAATATTCGTTACGAAGAAGACCTGGTCGACCAGCTGTTCAATTCCAGCGAAAAACGACTCGCCCGAATTCTTCTAATGCTGGCTCATTTTGGCAAAGAAGGAATACCGGAAACCGTTGTTCCCAAAATTAGCCAGGAGACCTTGGCAGACATGGTCGGAACGACCCGTTCCCGGGTAAGTTTTTTCATGAACCGCTTCAGGAAATTGGGGTTCATTCATTACGCTGGTGGCCCCGATGGCCAGCTACAAGTTCACAGTTCCTTGTTAAGCGTCGTTCTGCACGATTGATGGTTGGATGATCAATTCTGATCAGACGCATGCACACCTGGTTCGGTACAAGTGAGCATGCTCAAGCGACAGTGTCTCGAATGTGGCGGCGAATTGGTCCTGGCCCTTCATCTCCAGGCAAGTGCCCAGATCAGCCCGGGCCCGGAAAGTCCGGTGAAACACCAGAATACAAATTGGAGATGCGGAACGTGCGGGCATACCTTTAGTGCTGAGCACCTCCGTCAAGGTAAACGGGCGAAGGCGTTGCAACCTCAGAAATAAACGCGCTCGCGAATACCCTTCAGTCGCGAGAAACCAATCCCCGCTCCGAGAGCATGGCGGTCTCAGGCACTCCCGTAATCATGTGCCATTCCACGGGAGCGAATTCGCGAGCGGGTTTAATCCCGAAGAATTGAGAGGGCCTGTCGTCGCAGGAAAGGCAGATGGTTCCCAGTGTTCGCTTCTCTGTCTCTTTGGAGATTTCGTTCTCCCGTATCGCTACCGAGCCGACGATAACCGGTCCCCCGCATTTGTTACACGTGTACACCGAGAGATGAAGATATTCTTTTCTCATAAAGCTCCCTGACAACGCTATCTAAACAATCCTGGTGGCTGGCATAATCCATCGGTTCGGGCCGTGCCGCCTTTAAGCCGGTTTGAACCGTTTGCCGCATTCGAGGCAGCATCGTTCGTAACGCGGAGTAATCAGGCCGCAGGATGGACACATGCGTTGCGATGCAAAATCCCCATCGTGCGGCTCCATTCCAATGAACTTTCTTGCTGACGCAGCCAGATAGGCGCGAGTCTTACGAAGGCGCGCAAAAAGCGGATTTAGCCGACGTTGCATGGCCGCACTTCCTGAACCTGTATCAGGATTTCATGTAGCGGCCGGGAAATCTGTGCAATATTGCTCCGAATATCGGGGGGGGAGATTGCGTGTTGAAGCGAAACCATCTTGCAGCATCGGTTCACGATAGTGAGCAATAGAGACCATCTATTCGCCTGAATGTGGTCCATTATGATGTTGGAGATCAGGGTTACTTCTCTCTCCTTCAGGTCCTGAGCTAAGACAGTCCATCTGAAGTCCTTCCTTCTTAGTTTCACCTTCGAACGGAGCAATTCATGAAAAAAGCAATATCGGTTCTATTAGTGACGTTTATGGGTTTCGCTGGAACTTGCGCGTGGGCTGGATCGGGGAAACAAGACACGGTGGATCGCCTGAAGTCCTCCACCGAAGTGCTCAAGGCAATCATGGCTGCTCCGGATAACGGGATTCCGGAAGAGGTGTTGGACAGCGCCAAATGCATGATCGTAGTTCCCGACTTGATCAAAGGCGGCTTCATTTTCGGTGGTAAACATGGGCGAGGCATAGCGACATGCCGCACTTCCAGCGGCTGGAGCGCGCCAGCATTCGTGTCGGTGGGAGGCGGTAGCTGGGGTTTGCAGATCGGCGTAGAGGGAGTGGACCTGGTCATGCTTGTCATGAACGACCAGGGACTGCAACATCTGCTTTCCAGCAAGTTCCAACTCAGCGGCGAGGGCTCGGCAGCCGCAGGCCCCGTCGGACGTCATGCCTCTGCAGGAACGGACTGGAAACTGAATACCCAGGTGCTGACGTACTCGCGTTCGAGAGGCGTCTTTGCCGGCCTGACCCTCGAGGGTGCGGTGGTACAGCAAGATGATGACTCCACCCGCGCCATTTATCACAAGAACCTCCCGTTCCGCACCGTACTCTCGGGCAAAACAGCAACTCCCGAAGTTGCGGCAGAGTTCATGAGCGCAGTCGCAGGCGCGGCACGCCAAGCGCACGTCGCCGAAGTGAAGGGTGAAGGCAAGTAGCTCAGCGTCTGTAAAGGCCAGGCCGAAGTCGTCGCAAACGGGATGCAACGGTCCCAAGTCGGTAAACGCAAGCCGGCAGATCCATCTGCCACTGGAGATCCTTTGAAGACAAAACTTTTGTTAGCGGCTGGAATTGTTAGTTGTTTAACTGCAGTTGGTCAGACCAATTCTCAAACCCTTGTCGTCGAGCCCCTGAGCCCGACGCCAACCTTCCGGGTGAATGTGATTACCCGAAGCGTGCAGGCGGTCAACTATAACCATCGCAGTGGGGCCTCGAAGCTCGATTTCAAGGGCACGGATCTGATGCCACAAGCGACCGGTCAGGCGAAAATAGAAAGCAAGAAGGGCTACATCGAGATCGAAGTCGAATTCGCTAATCTCGCGAAGCCCACGACGTTCGGGAATGAATACCTGACCTACATCCTATGGGCGATTTCCCCAGAGGGCCGGGCGGTGAACCTGGGCGAGGTGCTGGTTGGCGACAACCATCGCAGCAAACTGGACGTCACAACCGACCTTCAGGCCTTTGCTCTCGTGGTGACGGCAGAACCGTATTACGCGGTGCGTCAGCCCAGCAACGTTGTGGTGATTGAGAACGTGGTTCGCGAGGACACAAAGGGAGCGACAGAGACGGTAAGAACAAACTACGAACTGCTGGAGCGCGGCGGCTACATCCCCAGCGGTTACAAGTTCGACCCCGTCGTGCTGAACAGCAAGTTGCCCCTCGAATTCTTTGAGGCGCGCAATGCGATGCGCATCGCGCAATCGGAAGGCGCGGACAAATACGCCGCCGAGACTTACCAGCGCGGGGTGCAATTGATGAATAACGCTGATGAGTATGCCGTAAACAAGAACGTCGATAAGAAGCGCTTGGTCGCCACAGCTCGCGAAGCAGTGCAGACCGCCGAAGATGCCCGGGCAATCGCGGTCAAGAAACTGGAGGAGGAGCGGCTAGCGAACGAGCGCCAGGCTTCAGCGGACGCACAAGCAAAGTCACAGGGACTGGCTGATGCCGCGATGAGGCAGAAGGAACAGGCCGAAACCGACGCGGCGAAGGCACAAGCGGCAAAGAATCAGGCCGACTCCGACGCTGCCAGAGCACGAAACGACGCCGCAGAGTCGGACGCGGCGGCGGCGAGGGCAAAAGCTGAGATGGCGGCTAGCCAAGCTTCGGCAGCCAGTGCGCTTTCCGCAGCACAAGCCGATGCAGAGCAGTCCCGTTTAGCCGCGCAGCAGGCGGAGACGGACAAGGCGGCGATGCGTGCGAGACTGTCAGAGCAATTGAATTCGATTCTTCAGACCCGTGATAGCGCACGCGGGCTGATCGTTAGCATGTCCGATGTTCTGTTTGACACTGGGAAGTATTCGTTAAAGCCCGGGGCACGCGAAAAATTGGCGAAAGTCGCCGGAATCCTGCTTGCCTATCCCGCACTCAACATTGAAGTCGGCGGTTACACCGACAACGTCGGTGGAGACCAGATGAATCAAACCTTGTCTGAAAATCGTGCAAGCTCCGTACGTGATTACCTGGTACAGCAAGGAGTGTTGACGAATTCAGTGTCGGCCAAGGGCTTTGGCAACACCCTGCCGGTCGCATCGAATGACAACTCCGCCGGGCGGCAAAGAAACCGCAGAGTCGAGCTCTTGGTATCAGGCGACGCAATTGGCAGCCCGATCAGCCCTAAGACAGGCGGCTCTCAGTAGCGGATCTGACCAACAAAGAACAGTTAAGGGGCCCCGGGAGGGGCCCCCTTAAGCAACAGACAACCTCGAATGGGCGTGTCTCTAGAAGAAGACCCCATTCCGTTCGGTGCCGAGTTCTGAGAGGTCGCTCACCGAGGTTGTTGATGGATCGGACACGAACTTGAATCCCTGCTTTGTGGCACTCCACTCTATGCGTGAAGAAGTGTTCACAAAGCTCAGGTCAAAGCGATTCTCTTCATCTCGGACGTGACCTGTGTCGCCGGGTTTTTCCCAATGCACCACGAACGACACGCTTGCTTGATCTACCGAACCACGCGTCAGTGCATTGACGACATCGTGGGCATCAATGACGAACGAATCGGTCAAGCAAAACCGCGCCGTACCTGCGGCCACGTTCACGCTGAGCGCGTCGGCTGGAATGAACGCGGTCCAGAACAACCCAGTTCCAGTAATCCCGTAATTGAAATCGTTGATCTGAGAGCCATCCTGGCTCGAGAAGAGATCAAGTCAAACAAAGGCAAAGCTGCCCTTGCGTTGCTTGCCGTCCTGACCGACGTAGGTTCCAGTCATGAAACGTACATCGTTGGCGAACGTCACACTCGACTCGCCACTGTCGTCGGTGATTGTGCCTGTGCCGTGACCCGATGCGAGCCCGATGCAGCCGTTAAAGTTGCCTACGGTTGAGGGTTCGCTACCGGGACCGGGAAGGAAAAAGTGGAAGAGTTCAGTCCCGGGTCCAAGCAGTTCTGTGCCCCCGGTAATCGGGGTCGGGGACGGGCTACAGAACAGGCCGGGAGAGTTCCCTTCGGCTTCAGCTAAGGTTGGAAAGGTCAGGCTGGGGGCAATTGCGAGTCCGGCCGCGGCGGCTGACGAAGCAATGAAGTTTCGACGAGACAAGGCGCGTGCCCAGAAATGCGAGTGTCCGACATTGTGAATGGTTGGTGGTGAAACGCTGGTCTCCGGCAATCGGGCGAGCGTTCTCCATGAAGGCGAATGCTTTGAAGGCATCTCAATCCTCCTTGCGAGACGTTAGGGCCCCCCGGGTTCGAGAAATATTGGAGTTTACCGCGTGACGATAAACGTCCGATGAGCATACTCCAAGGTTTTGAGATTGCAATATGAGAAAAAAGACTCCGAAACAGTTTTGCCCCAAGAGTCGGCGATGGCAGCGCGAGACCGGGGTCGCGGCCAACACATTGGGCTTTGGCGCTCTTCGCCACGCGCTGGGGTGCGAGTCTGCAATACTCATAACCCGAGGGGAGGCCACAGCTCGGGGGATTTTGTCATCTGCAATTCCATCCGATCCCTACTCCACCCGAACCGAAAGCCGAAAGTCGGGATCAAGACGGACCGCTATCTGAGACAAATCCAGGATGACTGCATCGGCGTCCTGCAGTTCTTGCGATGCATAGGTGCTGGCCAGCGCGATCACTCTCATTCCACCAGCGTGGCCTGAAGCGATTCCGGCGGGGGCATCTTCAATGACCAGACATTCCTGCGGATCCACATTTAACATTCGGGCGCCTTTTAGATAAGGCTCGGGATGAGGCTTGCCGTGGAAGACCTCATCACCGCAGACGAGAATTTTGGGATTCGGAAGTTTCGCCAGCTTCAGGCGCGAGGTCGCCAGGTGCCGCGTGCCCGACGTGACCACCCCCCAGCGCTCGGAAGGAATTGTCATGACCAGTTCAGCAGCGCCGGGCATGACAAGGACTCCGTCGGTGTCTTCGGCCTCGCGCGCTTCCAGGCGGACCACCTCGGCCTCAGCGTCCATGTCTGGAGCAAGCAATTTAACGACTTCGAGAGTGCGGCGACCGTGGGCGATTTCGAGCACTCGCTCAGGATCAATCCCAATTTCTGCGGCCCATAAGCGCCACTGACGCTCGACCGAGCGAGTGGAATCCACCAACACTCCATCGAGATCAAACAGGACAGCAGCACAGGAGAATTGCATCGCGAAGATTCTACAGACAGCTTCGGCTCAGGCCTGTGCAGTTTCTTGATCGATCAGAGACAGGGTCTGTGCTTCCAAGGTGAGGCGCTTTCGCAGTTCGAGATGGCGCTGCCGGAAGTGGTTTTGCGCGCGCTCGCCCCAGGCTCGCACGAAATAGTAGTTGAGACCCGCGCCAATGAGCGAACTGGCAATCGGGATGAGGCGGCCCGACCACTTTTCGACGACCTCAACGCTGGCCTGAGCGGCGATCCGCTGGATAACACGCGGAACGAAGCGATGGACCACTTCCCTCTCCAGCAATTCGCGGCTGATGTCCACCCCGGCGGCGCTGGCGGCGGCGATCCACAACTCCGCAGTCTCTTCTTCCGTGTTGTATTCAAACCCATACAGCAAACTGAGCTTCTGAATGGTACGGAGAGTAATCCCTGCAAGAATAGACAGGTCGGGAACGATGGTGATGAGGCCGCCGAGGCCGAAACCGGCGCCCTCGGCAGCAGCCACTTTCATACTGCTGCGAATGACGCGTCGCGCAAGGTCATCCAGCGTGCCAACCTCGACTGAATACACGCCCTGGAAGCTGGTAACCGGAAGGCCATAGCCGGCCCGTAACTGAAGAAGAAATTTTGGAGCATCGACTTTGACGGTTTCATAGGCGTGCTGAAAGCCGCGCCGCAAAGCCTCTTCGAGACGCCGGCGGAGCCAGGATGTACGTATCGCCTCGATCACTCCTCCTTGGATGCGGGCTGCCAGATTGGGTTCGCAGCACTGCTTGCGATTATCTCATTTTTGATACATGAACTGTGACGAGGCGAGTAGCTGATACCGTTCCCACGAAAAGCCTTCGGGGCGCGGCATTTGGCGTACAGCGGAATTCTTTGCTGCGTGTCCTCTGACGGTCAACAGGGGAGTTTTGCCTCGTGTGCTAGCATCAGACCCTGACGATGGCCTCCGGAAAACTGCAAATCGTTCCCCTGGGCGGGTTAGGCGAGTTCGGCATGAACTGCATGGCCGTGCGCTGGGGCGACGACATCCTTGTAATCGACGCCGGGCTGATGTTCCCCGAAGCCGAGTTGTTAGGCGTGGATATCGTCGTTCCCGACATTTCCTACCTGATCGAGAACCGCGAGCGGGTCAAGGCAATCATCCTCACCCACGGGCATGAGGACCATATCGGGGCGATACCATGGGTGCTTTCGGAGTTGAAAGTACCGGTATGGGCCACCGAGTTCACGCTCGCTTACGTCGAGGACAAGCTGGACGAGCACGGATTACTGGATGACGCCGATCTGCGCGAGATGCGCGCCGGGCAGAGCTTCAGAGTGGGGCCGTTCACGATCCACCCCATCCAAGTCACGCACAGCCTAGTAGATTGCGTGGCGCTGGCAATCCACACCCCTCTCGGAATCCTGATTCATACAGGCGATTTCAAAGTGGATCCCACACCAACCGACAACCGCCTGTTCGATCTGCATGCATTTGCCGAGTACGGGAAGGAAGGCGTGCTGGCACTCTTGCAGGATTCCACCAACGTCGAGCGCAAGGGATACACCCCGAGCGAACGCGCGGTGCGCAGGAAGTTCGACGAGGTCTTCGCCCGCACACAGCGGCGATTGTTCATTTCGTGTTTCTCATCGTCCATTCATCGCATCAAGCTTGCAGTGGAGTTGGCGTGGGAACATGGCCGCAAGGTTTCTTTCATTGGGCGCTCGATGGTGAGTTCGGCTGAGATTGCCGAAGATCTGGGGTACGTGGAAATTCCGGAAGGGCTGCTGATTCATCCCGGGCAGATCAAAGAATTCGCGCCGGAGAAGGTCTGCGTGCTGATCAGCGGCACCCAGGGCGAACCGATGTCCGCTCTATCGCGCGCGGCGGTGGACAACCACAAGCATGCCAAGATCGAGAAGGACGACACAGTGGTGCTGTCATCGCGGATCATCCCCGGCAATGAGAAAGCGATTTACCGGATGATCGATCATTTGTTCCGGCGTGAAGCCCACGTGATTTACGAAGACGGCTCGTCGCCGCCGGTACATGTCAGCGGACACGCCAGCCAGGAAGAGCTGAAACTCATCATCAACCTGGTGAAGCCGAAGTATTTCATCCCGATCCACGGAGAGTACCGGCAAATGAAGTTGCACGCCGAACTTGCCGGGGGAATGCACGGATCGGTGGGCAACGTTATGTTGATCGAAAGCGGCGACATTCTTGAAATTGATGAACTGGGAGCACGGAAAGGCGGACGAGTCACGGTAGGCCGGGTGTGCATCGACTCAGGTTCTCGCACCGATGTGGTTGAGGACTTGATCATCAAAGACCGCCGCCACCTGAGCGAAGATGGAATCGTTCTGCCGATTATCGCCATCAATAAATTGTCCGGGCGGGTCGAGACCGCGCCCGAGATCGTCACCCGCGGCTTCAACATCGGGGAAAATGGATTGATGGACGGAGCGCGCCAGATTGTGATCCAGACGCTCGACCAGTCGAGCGAGGAAGAAAAGGCGGATTACGGCGTGATCAAGGAAAAAATCCGCGCGGACCTGAAGCGCTACATTTCCAAGCAGACGCAGAAGCGTCCGCTGATCATGCCCGTGATCCTGGAAATCTAAGTCGGGAGATACTGCCATCGTTACCCTGCAAGACATTCGCGAAGCCCAATCACGTCTGCAAGGGGTCACCGTCAGAACCGAGTTGATCCCCTTTTCTGCCGGGGAGCGCCAGCTTTTTCTCAAGCCCGAGAACCTGCAACCGATCGGCGCTTTCAAGCTGCGTGGCGCTTACAACAAAGTCGCGTCCTTAACTGAAGAAGAGCGGCGGCGGGGAGTGATTTCGTACTCCAGCGGCAACCATGCCCAGGGGGTTGCGTATGCGGCACGAGCCTTAGGGGTGAAGGCGGTGATCGTGATGCCGCGGAATGCTCCGGCGATCAAGCGCGAAGCCACGGCGGCACTGGGGGCCGAAATTGTTCTGGTCGGGCCGGGCAGCGATGAGCGCAAGGCCAAGGCGGAAGAACTATCGGCGAAGCAGGGATATGTGATCGTGCCTCCTTACAATGACGAGTACATCATCGCCGGCCAGGGAACCATGGCGCTCGAGATCCTGGAAGACTTTCCGGAGGTGGGGACGGTGCTTGCGCCGGTGGGCGGAGGAGGGATGATCAGCGGCATCGCGACCGCCATGAAGCTGACCCGGCCGTCAATCAACGTAATTGGCGCCGAACCGGAAGTCGCGGCCGATGCGCGCGCCAGCTTGCGTGCGGGAAAAATCGTGGAGTACGCCGCAGAAGAGGTGACGCGGACGCTTGCTGACGGTCTGCGCACGCAGAGCATCGGTCCCATCAACTTCGAGCACATCCGGCGTTACGTGGACGACATTATTCCGGTCAGCGAATCGGAGATACGCCAGGCGATGCAACTGCTGGCGCAGAATTCCAAGACGGTTGCAGAGCCCAGCGGTGCGGTTGCGGTCGCTGCCTTCCTTTTCCACGAGGGCGAACTGCCGAAAACAAAGAAAAACGTGGCCGTCATCAGCGGCGGGAACATTGAACCGCAAATGCTGGCTGAGTTGAAGGGGCTGCAAGCGATTGCACGGTCCTGAGCCCCACGAAGGACTGCGTCACACGGAAGGTAGAACGGCGTGGGCAGTATGCTGACCACTCTCGCGGTGTAGAATTTTCAGTTCGTAGTGTCTCCCTTAAATCGAGGTGTCATCTATGTCTCTTTATGGGCGCCGCCTGCTGGGCGCAACATTGACCGCATTTCTCATTCTTACCGCAGTATCCGCGCAAACTTCGAACAAAAAGAATTCCCCGTCCACAAGATTCTTTCCCTACGAAGTGAAAACCAGGACTCTTCCGAACGGTTTAACCGTCATCGTGATCCCGACCCCGGAGTTCAAAGACATGGTGACGTACTCAACCGCGGTATTTGCGGGATCGCGCAACGAGACCGAAAAGGGCAAGACCGGGCTGGCACATCTGTTTGAGCACATCATGTTCCGTCATGAATTCGGCGGAAAGTCAAACGGATATGACGATGTAATCCGCCAAATGGGCGCGCACAACAACGCATGGACCGACTACGACATGACGTTTTACCACCCGACGACCTTCTCGCAGAACCTGATCGGGCCGATTCAGAGGGCCGATGGCGCCATTCCGGGGCTGATGGAGCTGGAGGCTTCGCGCTTCAAGGGCCTGAAACTCGATCGTAAAACCTTTGAAGTCGAGGCCGGGGCAGTGCTTGGAGAGTACCGGCGGATATTCTCGGATCCGGGAGAGAAGATGGTCGAGGACTTCTCTCCTGTCGCTTTTCCGCATCACCCTTATGGTCACACGGTGATTGGCTATCGTGACGATGTCGAAAATATGCCGAACGCATGGGACTCGGCGTGGCAGTTTTTTCACGACTATTACACGCCGAACGGAGTTGCCATCATCTGCGTCGGCGATGTGGATCCGGCGAAGGTTTTTGCGGAAGCCGAGAAACGCTATTCCGACTGGAAACCCGCTCATCCGCCTGACATCCCTGCCGAGCAGGCGCCGGAAGGGCCCAAGCAAGTTCACGTGAACTGGGAAGCGGACGTGGCGCCGCATGTTGCCATCGCCTATCACGTTCCGGCCATCAAGCCCGGCACGAAAGAGACGGCGGTCACGCAGATTCTTTCAGAGTTGCTGACTTCGCGTTCCGCTCCGTTATTTCAGAAGCTCCGCTATCAGAAACAGACAGTCACTGATTTCAGCATTCTCGGCGGCAATGAACTGTTGGAAGGGACCGATCCTCATCTGCTGGTTCTGGATTCACAATTGATTCTCGAGCGCTTTCAGAAGGATGGAAACGCTTATGTATCGGATGTTGAGAACGACGTGATTCCGGGCGTGGAAAGCCTGAAGGCATTCTCCAAACAGCCAAAAGCAGCAGAGACGCTGCGCGTGATCAAGAGCAAGGTGCGGAACGATTTCCTCGGCAGCCTGGACTCGACTGGCAGGATCGCGCAGGCGTTTGCCCTGTACTACCGCTTCGGCCGCGATCCCCATGCGCTGGATGCGCTGATGCAGGGCATCCAATCGCTGACACCCCAGGATATTGATGCCTATGCGACCAAGTACTTCACTCCCAAGAGACGCATAGTTACAACGCTCTGGCATGAACAGAAATCCGGCAATGGCCAGGAGGCGAAGTAATGAAAATCCGCACAATCATTTTCGTCGCATTACTCCTCACAGTGGCCGCGCTTGCACAGACCCGCACTGTAAAGGATGGGCATAAAGCCCAAACGGTGCAGGTTTTCGGACAAAACCTGGTCACGCTTGCCTCTTCGTCGGCGCTTTACCAGATCCGGATCATGGTCCGAACCGGTTCCGCGGATGATCCGCAAGGCAAGGAAGGGACCGCAAACCTGACTGCGAAAGCCCTGATTGAAGGCGGCTTTGGCAACCCTAGGAATCCGGTTACCAAGGAGAAGCTTGCCGAAATCACGCGGCCATGGGGAGATGCCGCTTTACCTGAGGTGCTGGTTGACAAACAGGCCACGACCTTCTCAATGAGCGTGCCGCGCGAAGGCTTCCAGCAATTCATGAGAGAAGTGTTGCAACCCATGTTCACCGAGCCGCTGTGGACCGCATCAGAAGTCGACAGGCTGCGGCGCGAGGCCTTGGCCGGTATTCAGTCCAATTTGCGATTCGAAGATGAGGAGTCGCTGGGACTCGCCGCGCTCGACAACTGGGTGATACCCGGCATGGGGCTGGATCATCTCACCTCGGGAACCGTGAAGGGGCTTGGGGCGATTACACCCGACGATCTCTCTGCGTTCTATAAAAAGTATTACCAGCGCGAGAACATGCTGATTGCTACCAGTATTAACAATCCGCAAGAACTCGCGATGTTGATGAATGCCCTGCCCAAGGGCGAGGCCATGTATTCCCGGTCCCAGCGCCTGGTGCGAGTGGTGCCGGAGCCCGGGAAGCACTTGCTGATCATTACCCAACCGAATGCGATCGCGACCGGTTTACATCTGGGATTCCCGATCCCGGTGACTCGCACCAGCGACGATTACTGGCCGCTATTCGTCGGCACTACCTATTTAGGGCTGCATCGCGACAGCTTCGGCAGGCTGTTCAAAGACCTCCGCGAAGATCGGGGCTATAACTACGGCGACTACGCATACAGCGAGTTCATGGCGGGAAAGCCTTTCTTCCTGTTCCCGCCGCCGGGAACACCGCGAACCCAGCAATATTTCAGCATATGGATCCGGCCCGTGGGGAATCCATACACGCACTTCCTGTTGAAAGCCATGACGGCGGAACTGGAGCGTTTCGTCAAGGAAGGATTGACGCCCGAGCAGGTAAGCGAGGCCAAGATTCGCGCGCGTACGCTGTATTTGAACTACGCGGAGAGCCTCGGACGCCAACTTGGATACCGGCTCGACGACATGTTCTACGGCATGAAGGACCGGGGCTACATTTCCACCATGCTGGCCAAAATTGATGCGGTGACTCCAGAGCAGGTGAACGCATCTATCAAGAAGCACTTACAGGTGGAAAATCTGAAATACGTCATCGTGACAAACGAAAGTGAAGCCAGCAAGTTGGCGGATGATATTGCTGCCGGGACCAACGTTGTCTCGAAGACCCCGGCGGAGTACCACATTGCCGACCCAGCTCCACCCGAGAAGAAGAAAATGCTCGAACAGGATGAGCAGTGGAAGGCATACCCGTTGAATATTCCGCGCTCCAACATCGAGATCGTGAAGGCGTCCGACATGTTTGAGTCGGCGCCCGCGGGAGCACAATAGATGTTTCGATCTCTACGAGCACTGCCAGTATTCGCGATGGCAGTGCTCTTTTCTTCTTTCAGTTATGCCGCTGACTACGAGCACGCGACGCCGGTACGACTGTCGCCGATCCATCTCACTCCGGACGCGAACTCCGCCAAACTGGGCGTGGCCGATGCAGGCCACGAACTGGTGGTCCTGGAAACTTCTGGCGACTGGCTGCACGTGCAGGCCAAAATCAGCGAAGAGAAGCTGATAACGGGATGGGTGCCGGGGAAAGCGATCGTTGGGGCTTCCACTCCGCAGGGCGATCAGATTCTGTTCGGCGAGGCGGCCGACTCAGAAGAGCAAGCAAGCCAGCGCCATGGCAGGCGAGGCGCGGCACAGGACGCGCTTTTTCTCTACTACAGCGTGTACCAGGTCTTTCCCAACTCTCCGCTCGCGGCGGAAGCGGCCTATCGCGCGGCCGATATCCGCTGGCAACTGGAGAAAGTCGACGTCATGGCGAGGCCTTCGGCGAAGGAGCAGGACGCCTACCTGCGCCAGGGAATGGACGAACAGTACATGAAAGAAGTGATGAAGAAGTTTCCGGGGACGAAATGGGCCGATCTTGCCGCATTCCATCTGATTGATAATAAACTTTGCGGAGAATGGCTAGCGGCCTCGAAGTGTCCGACAAAAGAGGCCGAAGTGTACGAGAAGTACGCGAATGACCGGCCGCAATCTCCGACAGCGCCGGAGGCGCTGTATCGGGCAGCATGGCGCCACTCGGCGTTGATCGAGATTTATAAAACCGAGACGCAACCCAAGAAGTCAGCCGAGGCAAAAGAGAAAGCGATCGCGGATGCGCAGAAGATTGTGACCCAGTATGCGCAGAGCGGTTGGGTCACGCGAGCGCGCGATCTGCTGTTCCTGGTGCAGCAGGGGATTCCGACGTACGGCGTCGGGGAAAGCGGCTCTTCTTCGGGAGGCGGACCTGTGCCGTAGCAAACATTGCAACTGAGCGCGCTACGCTTCCGAGGCGCAAGCGTGGGATCTTGCTCAGAAGGCATCCAGGAAATTCCTTCCCCGAACCTTGTTTCTCATCTTCTCGAAATAATCTTCTGCGATACTCTTGCTTCGTTATTGGGAGGAAGCTTGAACGATTACCTGCTCTCGGTCATTTTGGGCGTGGTAGAAGGTATAACGGAGTTCTTGCCCGTCAGTTCGACTGCGCATCTGCGAATTTCAGAAGCCCTGCTTCATATCAGTCTGAGCGATGGGTACTGGAAGATGTACAGCATCGTGATTCAATTGGGCGCGATTCTGTGTCTCCCGATCTATTTCCGTCACCGCATCGCTAAATTCCTCTCGACTTTTCCGGGCGGCGAAAATGGAGATCGTACAGCGCTCACTCATCCTCTTGGACTCACGCTGATCGCGTTCCTGGTCACTGCCATTCCAGCATTCCTGCTCACCAAGATCATTGGGAAGCACCTGGAGAGCTTGTACATCATGGGCATGTCGCTGTTCATTGGCGGCGTGGTGATGTGGATTGTGGACGCGATGAACGCTAAGGCGGAAGCCGCGGGAGCTGGCGCCTCAGACAGCAGCATCCACACCTGGAAGATGGAAACGATGAGCATGGGCCAGGCGATATGGATCGGCGCTTGTCAAATTCTGTCGGCCGTCTTTCCGGGAACCTCGCGATCCATGGCAACCATTGCTGCAGGCCAATTGGCGGGCATGTCGCGCGCATCTGCGTTGGAGTTCTCGTTCTTCCTGTCGATTCCCACCATGGTGGCTGCCACTGGATATGATCTGCTGAAATCGCTACGCGGCAAAGGCATGGAAAATCCGATCGGGGTATCACAGATCGATGCTCACGGATGGATTGTGCTCGCTATCGGCTTCGTCATTTCTTTCCTGGTTGCTTACGCTGCAGTCGCCTGGTTCATGGCGTGGGTGCGCCAACGCGGATTCGCGCCGTTTGCTGTATACCGCATCATTGTCGGCGTGCTGGTGCTTGCGTTTGCGGCGCGGCTTGCCGCCTGATGAGAACCTCGTGCACAAGGCATGTTTGTAAACCTGCCTGTACCTATGGACTCTGAATTCATGAACCCAACTCGACAACCTGAGCACGCTAGCGGGTCATCTCTCACATTGTCGCCGCGCCTGCGGTTTGTCATAATTGCTTGGCTCTGGCGTTGTCTGGCACCGCAGGCAGGGGTGTCGGTCCTTGCGTGGTGCGAATGCGCCGAATGAGGTATTTCTCGCAGATTTTTGCCCCGACCAGCAATCGACGGCTCAATGAGCTGATCGGTTTCCTGCTGTGTGTCTCCGCGCTCCTCCTTTTCCTTGCGCTTGCGTCTTATTCTCCGCTCGACCCATCGCTTAACAGCGCCTCGGTCTTGACCTCGGCACGCGCTGCCCGTAACTGGATTGGGGTGGTCGGGGCGATGATTTCGGACCTCATGTTCCAGGGCTTCGGCATCGGAGCCTTTCTGCTGCCGGTGTTCCCGGCAGTGCTGGGCGCGCGCTGGTTCCGCTCGCGCAAAGTTGTTTCGCCCATCGCCAAGACGCTCGGCTGTCTTTGGCTGCTGGTTTTCATTCCCGCGCTCCTGGCGCTGTTCCCGGGCCCAACACGGTGGCAGGGCGCGATCCCGATTGAGGGACTCGTCGGCCGCATTGTCGGTGATGTCTTAATCCACTACCTCAACCTGGCCGGCGCTTACATTGTTTGCGCATCGGTTTTAGCGGTCGCGCTTTACCTGACGACCGCTTTTTCGTTCTCCTCTTTGAAGCTTTGGGCACCTACACGATTCGCGTTTGCTATTGCCTTGTGGGAACGCTACCAGGACTGGCGCAGTGCCCGGGCGAAGCAGCAGATGCAGAAAGATCTTGAGAAACGCCGTGCCGCCAGGCCTGTGATCGCAACTCAGTTGGTGCCGGCGAAGCCAGTTCCAGCCCCTCGCGTGCTGGAACCGGTGCGCACCGGAATCGATCGCATGGAGGAAGACAAAGAAGAACTACCGCCGCCTCCAGTCGAAAAGCCGCGAGCCGTGGCGCAAGAGGCTGAGCCTCAGGTCACCGAACGCGCCGATACTGACTCGAAACCGAAAACCACGCTTCCCAAAGTGGCGGGGGGGTTCAAACTCCCACCCAGCAGCCTGCTGCATCGTGCTGACGAACAACAGGCGGTCGATGCCGATGAACTCAAGCTGTTGGCGCAAGTTCTGACCGAAAAATACGCCGAATTCGATGTCCGCGGACAGATCACGCAAATCAATCCCGGCCCAGTGGTCACAACCTTCGAGTTCAAGCCGGAAGCAGGGATCAAGTACAGCCGCATCACCAGCCTCACCGACGATCTTTGCCTTGCGCTGAAAGCGGAGAGCATCCTGATTGAGCGTATGGCAGGCAAGTCCACGGTGGGCATCCAGGTGCCGAACCACAAACGCGAGATCATCTGGCTGCGCGAGAACATCGAGTCCAGCGAGTTCATCGGGTCAAAATCGAAGTTGACGCTGGCATTAGGCAAGGACATCAATGGTCGGATTGTTACTGCCGACCTTGCCGGCATGCCCCACCTGCTGATCGCAGGCTCGACCGGAGCCGGCAAGAGCGTGGCCATCAACGCCATGATCATGTCCATCCTCTACAAGTCGACACCCGAGCAGGTGCGATTGATCCTGGTTGATCCCAAGCGCCTGGAACTTGGAAACTATGAAGGGGTCCCGCATCTGTTCACACCTATCATCACCGAGCCGAAACTGGCCGCGAATGCGTTGCGGAATGCGGTACGGGAGATGGAGCGGCGGCTCAAGCTTCTGGCCGAAAAAGGTGTTCGCAACATTGACCAGTACAACAAGTTGTTCGACGAGACCCCGAGCCTGTTCGGAGCGGATGGAACCGAAGAAGGCCCGATTCCCTACATCATCATCATCATTGACGAACTCGCCGACCTGATGATGCTGGACTCGGGAAATGTGGAAGAATCGGTGACTCGCCTGGCGCAGATGGCACGCGCCGTCGGAATCCACCTGGTGCTGGCAACGCAACGTCCATCGGTCGATGTGATTACCGGACTGATCAAGGCGAACTTCCCGGCGCGGGTTTCGTTCCGTGTCGCGACCAAAGTTGACTCGCGGACGATTCTTGATGCTAACGGTGCTGAGGCCCTCCTCGGCAAGGGCGACATGCTGTACTTGCCCTCGGGATCCGCGCGGGTTCACCGCCTGCACGCGCCGTTCGTAACCGAAAAGGAAATCGCTGCAGTGGTCGAGTTCTGGCGTTCCCAGGCTACCGCGGAATATGAGGAGAAGTTTCTGCAGGCGCCGAAGGAAGAGCGCGAAGCCGGAGAAGGAGGGCCGGAAGACGAGAGCGGCGAGCAGGAGCACGATCCCATGTACGAAGATGCGGTCCGGCTGGTGCTCGAATTCGGCAAGGCCTCGACTTCTCTGCTGCAGCGGCGGCTGCGGATCGGCTATGGCCGCGCGGCTCACCTGATCGACCTGATGGAGCGAGACGGCATTGTGGGTGCCGCGGACGGGCCTAAACCACGCGAAGTCCTCAAGCGTCCTGACTGGATCACTGAAGTCGAACAGTCGCTGCGTTAGTCTCCCGACAAAACTTCTTTTGCGGCACCGTAGGCGACACTTTGCCGAAATCCGCATCCAACTGGCGTTTTGTGATGAAACGAAACGGGGTTACAAATTGTTCATAAATAGACGCCGGAGCAACCGGACCCTCAGCATTTGGCTGGTAGTGATTTTCTCCACGACGTGGGCCTGCGCCCAACAAGGCCCGGTATTTCCTGACGCCCCAGCGCAAGGCAATCCCATCATCTTTCTGTCAGCTGATCCTGGCGGCGACACTGCGCCCAGCGAGGCCCCGGGAGGCTCGACCTCCCCGCAGAAGCACGGACTGATTCTGCGCAGCACGCTGCGCGTCCTGAACGATCAAAAAGAGCTCTATCTTGCTCCGTTCAAACCCCGGAACCTCAAGTGGGACCTGATTTTCCTGGGGGCAACTGGCGCGCTCATTGCAACCGATCGCCAGTCCAGCAGGGCCCTTCCGACAAACCACCTCGATCTTTGGCGCAACATGTCCAACGTAAGCCTGATTGGAACCGGGGCGACCTTGGGCTCGCTTTGGCTGTACGGGATCAAGACGGACAACGCGCATGCCAAAGAAACCGGCGAACTGGAATTAGAGACGCTATCGAATACTTTCCTGGTTTACACACCGATGCAATTCATCTTCGGCCGAGAGCGGCCTGAGGAAGCCGCGGGCAATGGCCGTTTTTTCGTGAATCGCGGATTCAATACATCCTTTCCCGCAGGGCACCCGATGTTTACCTGGGCAATGGCCAGCGTTGCCGCCCATGAGTATCCGAAGCGCTGGGTGCAAGTGCTGGCATATGGGGCAGCCACGTCCGTGTCACTTGCCCGCTGGATGGGCCGCGAACACTATGCCTCCGACATTTTGGTGGGATCGACTCTGGGCTACCTGATCGGAACGCACATTTTTCACTCGCATTGCGATGCGGACCTGAGTTCTTCCTGCCGTCGCAAGTAGAGAAGAGACAGGAAAGCAAACAAAAAACAGGCGGCCCGAAAGCCGCCTGTTCTTTTTATCGGGACAATGCTTAGAAGCGGAGCAGGGCTCCAGTGGAAATACGAATGTTCTTCTTGTCGGTAGAACCGGCAAAGCGGACGATCTCCCAATCGGCCTGGAACATGCGGAAGGCAAATTTCTTGTTGCCCGCATCCACGCCGCCGCCGAACATCATGGCAAAGCCGCTATCGCCGAATCCACTCTGTGAAGCATGCGCGCCACCGAACAAGCCGTGGACGAAGGGGCTGAAGTTTCCCTTGTGAGTGGAGACGGTCGGTCCAAAGGTGTAGGTATGGAAGCTGCCGCCGGACTTATAGGCACCGCTGAAGTCGCCGGTCACTCCCAACCAATGGTTGATGTACATGGTCGCCGCACCGTTCCAGCCGCTCGCATTCCAGGACGGATCCAGGTGTGTGAACTGGTAACCGCCAAAGATTTCTGGCTTCGGTGTCTCCTGCGCGAATCCCGCCAACGCAACCAGGCCAACAAAGATTGCAACGCCAATCAGTTTACGCATCGTTTGTACTCCGTTTAGGCAAATTGCACCCTTCTCCGGTACGTGCAGTGGAACGGAAATGCGTTTAAGAGCCGGCACTCCGCAAGGAGATCAGTGGTGCTCGATCCCTAGTCAAAAGCAAACGGACGTATCCCGCAAGTAACTGAAGCACGCAGCGGGTTTGTCCTTTGGTAACCATTGGCAATGTAAGTGTCACCACACAAGGCACTTAGACGCGACTAGGGAAAGGCGGCCCAGAGTAGTAGAATCCGGTCGAGTTTCTTCCGCGCTTGGGGTCGGATTCTTGGAACAGATCGCTTTTGCGATAGGACTCGCGGTATTGCTGCTTCTGTTTGGTCCGTGGATTCTTGTCTGGCGCAACAGCAGGAAGCGCAAACAGGAACGCGAACGGGATCGCGAAGTATGGCGAGAGCTGACTCGCCGCGTTTACGACCTCGAACAGATCGTTCAGAAGCTCTCGGTGACGCCCGAGCCTGCGAGGCCTGCAGCTACAGTTTTCCCAACCTCCCCGTCGGAAGCGAAAGTCTCAGCCCCAGCTTCGGTTGATGTCAGGGTCACACCTGCGCCTCAGACGGCAGAACCCGTCACTCCTTCTGCTGAACCTGCCAGTGTTCCGGTTCCGTCGTTCATACCACCCTCTCCGCCTCCGCGTCGCGAGCTTGATCAAAGCTTGTTCGCAGGCCTGAGGAGCGGCGTAAAGAAGCTCCCCGGCATGGAAGAAACGCTGGGCAGGAACTGGCTGAACAAAGCCGGCATCGCGCTGCTCGTGATTGGCGTCGCTTTCCTCGTGAGCTACCAGATACAGACTCTGGGACCGGCGGGCAAGGTGCTGGTGGGCTTCGCAGTAAGCGCGGCATTGTTGTTTGTCGGGATCTGGTTCGAGCGCAACGAAACCTATCGGATTCTCGCGCGAGCGGGAATCGGTGGCGGATGGGCGCTGCTCTTTTTCACGACCTACGCCATGTATCACGTGCCGGCGGCGCATGTGATCTCCTCGCAGGCGCTCGACCTGCTGCTGATGCTGGTAGTTGCGGCGGTCATGGTCTGGCACACCCTGCGATACCGATCGCAGGTCGTAACCGGACTGGCGTTCCTGCTGGCGTTTTCAACCGTCACCATCAGTCATGACACCGTCTATAGCCTTGCCGCAGGCATCGTGCTTGCGGCTGGGCTAGCGGTGATCTGCTGCCGGATGCAGTGGTTTGAGCTGGAAGTCTTCGGCATACTGGCTAGCTACTTGAATCATTACCTCTGGCTGCGTCCAATCATCCAGCCGATGAACGGGCACCGCAGGCCATTTCCCGAGTTCGCGGCCAGCGCCGGAATTCTGACTGCCTACTGGCTGATCTTCCGGGGCTCCTACGTTGCTCGACAGGTGGAGGACTCAAGGCAGGAGCGCGTTTCGACCATTGCGGCGCTGCTGAACACGGTCCTGCTGCTGCTGTTGTTCAAGTACCAGTCAGCGCATCCGGAGTGGGCGTTCTGGGCCTTGCTCGCAATTGGCGCCGTGGAAGTCGCGTTGGCACAACTGCCGGTCACCAAGCGGCGACGCAGCGCGGTGATTGTCCTCAGCACGGTCGGAGTCGTCCTGCTGATCGCTGCATTCCCATTCCGCTTCTCAGGGACGCGGCTCGCGGTGCTATGGCTGCTAGAAGCAGAGGCGCTGATCCTGATTGGAGTGTGGACTCGCGAGGTCGTTTTCCGGCGCCTGGGGTTGGCCGCCGCCTTGGTCACGGCGGGGCAGATGATCAGCTTCGATGCAGCGCGGGTTGCCGGAATCCGATTTGATGGAGCTGATGCTCACTCCGATTTCCGGATTGCGCTCATCTTCGCCACAGCAGCAGCAGTGTTCTACCTGAATGCCTACTGGGTTGCCGCTCGATGGAGGGAGCATTTCGAGTCTCATATGGACCGGGGAATCGTGCGCTGGCTGTCGTATGTGGGCGCGCTGATGATTTTCACGGGCGCATGGATTGCCTTTCCGCAAGCATGGACTGCGGTCGGGTGGAGTGGGTTCGGATTTGCCTTGAGCTTGTGCGCGAAGCGGTTTCATCGAGCGGAATTGCGTTACCAGGCGCACTCTGTTTTTGCCGCGACCCTGCTGCGGGTCGCAATTGTGAATCTGGAGAACAGCAGCACCGTTGCGCACGTCAGCTTGCGGGTCTGGACGATCGGGCTGGTTGCACTGTTTCTCTACGCGACTCGGCTTTTTGCCCTTGATGTTGAGCTGGCCAAGAAAACGAAGGGGGACTTCTTCGCTGGGCAGGCCTACACCTGGGCAGGATCGTTCTTGCTGGCGCTCCTGGCCTGGTATGAACTTCGTCCGGTCAGCGTGGCGGTGGCATGGGTCGGACTGGGTTTGGCGCTGTTCGAGATCGGACTGGGACGGCGCTCTCTCAATCTCCGCCTGCAGGCCTATCTTGCGCTGATAGCCGGATTTTGCCGCATTTTTATTGTGAACCTGGGCGCAGACGGCAATCCGGGTGAGATCAGTCCCCGCGTCTACACTGTGATCCCGATCGCGCTGGCGTTCTTCTACGTCTATGAGCGGCTTCGAAGCGCCCCTTCGGACTCTGCGGACCGGCGCTGGAAGGCGGCAGACCTGTGCGGGTACCTGGCCATGATCACGGTCGCCGCACTGATGCGCTTTGAGGTTCCCACCGATTGGGTCGCTACGGCCTGGGCGGCGCTGGCAGGGGCATTGTTGGTGATTGCGTGGAGGACAGGGCAGCGTATATTCCTCCACCAATCCCTATGGACGGTATTCGCAGTCCTGTTCCGCACCGTGCTACACAATTTTTATCAGCGAACGTACTTCCCTGCTCCACTGGTGGACAGCCGTGCACTGTGTGTAGGGGCAACGATAGTGTTGCTGGTTTCAGCGCTTCCCTTCGGGTTCAAGCTGCGCGGAGCGCAAGCCGGCGCCAATCAATCGAGGCTGATGAAATTGCTGCGGGCTTTCGAGCGTCGTCCGGAGCAAGTCTTCTTCTTCGCTGCTGTCAGCTTGCTCACGATTCTGCTTGCGCTTGATATGCGTCACGGCATGGTCACGGTCTCGTGGGGAGTCGAGGGGGTCGCGGTGTTTCTTCTGGCCCTGCGGTTGGGGGAGCGCAGCTTTCGCCTGACCGGACTGGGGCTGCTGTTGCTATGTGTCGGAAAGATTCTGCTGGTTGACGTGTGGCGGCTCAATCCGCCCGATCGCTACCTGACCCTGATCGTGCTCGGCAGCGCCCTGCTGCTGGTTTCGTTCCTGTACACGCGGCATCGTGAGGCGCTGAGGCAATATTTATGAAGCGGTGGACCCCATTCATCGGGATTTTGCTGCTGGCCCTGACTGCAATCGTAATTGCGGAGAGGCGCAAGGTCGACGCTCAGCCCAGCGCTTCAACATTGCTTTACCTGGTCGCCGACACCGAGCAGGAACTGACGCGCATGCCCGTGCGCTTCACTCGCATGTCGGACAACGAGGAGATCGCAATTGGGAATGAGTTAGCGCGCAACTACAGTAGCGCGCAATCGCAGCGGCGTCCGGAAGAGCTTGAAGTCGAGAGCTATCTCACCGAAGTTGGAATGAGGTTGGCGAGCGGAGCGCATCGCAAGCTTCCGTACCGATTTCATTTCATCCCGGACCAGTATTTCATCAACGCCTTCGCGCTTCCCGGGGGCCATGTTTATGTCGGCGACGGGTTGCTCGAATTGATGGACAGCGAGGATGAACTCGCTTCGGTACTTGGTCACGAAATCGAACACATCGATCACTATCACTGTGCAGAGCGCGTGCAGCAGGAGCAGGCGTTACGCAAGATTCCGCTCGGTGGTTTGGTGGGTCTGCCAATTGAGATTTTCGAGGCTGGTTACAGCAAGGACCAGGAACTCGAGGCTGACCGGGAAGGGACGCAGTTGGCAGTGCAGTCGGGATACTCGGCAAATGGCGCGATCCGGATGTTTGAAACGTTCCAAAGGGTGTACGAAGAGTATCAAGGTCGCGCGCGCTCCCCGCAGGACGAACTTGCGCAAGTAGCGATGCAAACTCTGAGCGGCTACTTTCGCTCACATCCCTTGCCCTCGGAACGGATTGCGCAAATCAGGACACTGATCGCGTCCCGCAAGTGGCCACCTCGCCCGGAACACGATCTCAAAGTCGCTTACATGGCGTGGAACAACAAGGCTGGACGAGCACTCTATCAGAGCAAGTACGCCGAGGCGGAGCAACTGGCGAAGCACTCGCTGCAAATGCGTCCTGGCCAGCAGCGTGCATTGGAATTGCTGGCCCGGGCCCAGTTTGCCCAAGCCGAATTTGTGGAAGCTGCGCAGTCTTACCGGCAACTGCTGGACATCCAAAGCAGCGATGGGCTGATCGACTCTTATGCGCTCGCACTGGCTGCCAGCGACCGGCAATCGGCGTCGCAGGCATTCCGGCAGTGGATCGATCAGTCCGCTCAACACCGCAATACCCACACCGAGATGATTGAGGCCGGTCTGGATCTGTTGGCAGGCGGTCCGCTGCGGGCGCGGCAACTGGCATCTGATCTGCGCAGCCGGACGCTCACTGCGGAAGGTCCGACTCTGATGGCCGACCTGGGCTGGTGGTTTTACATGGCTGGCGACTATGCCTTTGCCGTGGACCTGCTTTCCGAGGCGGTACAGCAGCGGCCTGGGGACGTGCAGATCGGCACGCGGTACAGTTGGGCATTGATCGAATTACGTCGCTACAACGATGCCCTGGAAAACATGAACCGCGTTTACACCGAAGGCGCGGCGGAGCACGAAAGGGTCATGGCTCGCGCTGTCACGCTGTGGAACGCTCAACAGCAGCAGGAGGCCCTGGCCAAGTTCTCCTCGGCGGAAGCTACACAGCCAGAGTGGAAGAACCGGCGCTGGGTTTCTGCGCTGTACTCACCGACCGTCGTCGACAGCGTGGATGCCATGAGGAAGGAATCGGAACGGTTGAGGAAAACGCATCCGCAGACTGCCCCATAACTCATAGAGCGCTGGCGAAGAATTCAACACCCTGCTCAACTCTCGTGTACTCAGTCAAGCTCCGCGAAATCACTACTTTGCCGGATTCCGGTCACGATTTCCTGTGATAGGCATCACAGCACAAGTAAGGGCAATAGCTGAGACTTACCTCAGCAAGGGCAATACTGCTGAAAATCTTTACAGGTTGCTCCTGCGAGGAGTTCTCTCGGTGGCCAACTTTGCAACAGTGGAATCGCTCAAAAAGCCGACCGAGCTGACCCGACAGACAATTTCGACGGAGAGGATAGCAATCATGAAGATCACCAAGCTCGCGCTGTTGATACTAACGATCGCGGTCGCTTTATTCGTTCTCATTCCCAGCCTGTCGTGGGCGGCGGACGACGGCGCCACCCTTTACAAAGCGAAATGCGCGGCATGCCACGGTGCTGACGCCATGGGGAAGCCAGCGGCCAAGATCCCCGCGCTGGTGGGTGATGAAATCAAGAAGGCCTCGGATGATCAGATTGCGAAAGACATTACTGAGAAGCCGAAGCATGCCGGGATCGCAAAGAACCTGACTCCCGACCAGGTCAAGATGCTGGTTGCTTATATCAAGAGCCTGCAGAAGTAAGTCCGGCTGTTCCCTTGTGCGTGCCGTTGTCGCTGAGATCCCGCGACAGCGAGAGAGCGTGAGGGCCATTTGTGAAGAGATCCGGCGAAATTCGGCTGATCCGGCGGAGAACCAGCCGCGTGATCGCCAGCCCGGAGGCCCCCTCCGCGAGAAGGAACAGCCCCACCCGGGTCCCGGCGGCAGATTCCCCGGACCCGGGTATTTTTGTGCACAAAACAAGCACCTGCGGCGGCATGACAGGGTGTTCGAACGGAACCTTTCATTCGTCTTCTTACACTTATCAGACCCCAATGCTGCCGCAGCCAGGAGAGAGTCTCCATGAGCAAGGCACTGTTGTACGACGCAACGGCCTGCATCGGTTGCAAGCAATGCGAGGCGGCCTGCGCGGAAAAAAACAAGCTGCGCTACGACGAGGCTGTAGCCGCTGAAACCCAGCAGTCCGACCATAAGTACACAGTCGTTCTAACCAAGGGCGACAAGTTCATGCGGCGGTTGTGCATGAACTGTGAAGACCCGGCCTGCGCTTCGGTTTGCCCGGTTGGGGCGCTGCGTAAGACAGCCGCAGGCCCAGTCATCTACGACGAAAACCGCTGCATGGGATGCCGCTACTGCATGATCGCCTGCCCCTTCAGTGTTCCCAAGTATGAGTGGGGTAAAGTCCTGCCCAAGGTGCAGAAGTGCACGATGTGTCCAGAGCGGGTTTCGGCTGGCCAGGCCACCGCCTGCGCAGAAGCGTGTCCCACCGGAGCAACCAAGTTTGGAGAGCGCGATGACCTGATCGCAGAGGCCCAGCAGCGAATTCGCGACAACCCCGGCAACTACGTGAACCACATCTACGGCCTGAATGAAGTGGGTGGGACCTCGGTTCTGCTGCTCTCCAGCGTGCCGTTTGAGGAGTTCGGGTACCGCGCAGATCTTTCGAAAGATGCGCTTCCGATCCTGACCTATCGCGTGCTGTCGCGGATTCCGGACTTCGTGCCCCTGGGAGGAATTCTGTTGGGCGGGGTCTGGTGGATTACGCATCGGCGCGAAGAGGTGGCGGCGGCAGAAGGCCACGGTTCCCAGGACCAGAAAGCGAGGAAACCATGAAGCTGAAATTCGCTTTCTGGAAACTGGTTTTCCTGGCCCTGATGGCGGCGGGTTTCTATGCCACGGTGGTGCGCTTCACGCAGGGACTCGGCCGCTCCACCAACTTGAGCGACCAATTTCCGTGGGGGATTTGGATCAGCTTCGATGTGCTATGCGGGGTGATGCTGGCCGCTGGAGGATTCACGCTCACCGCGGCGGTACACATCTTTAACATCAAACGCTTGAAACCGATCGTCAGGCCAACCGTCCTGACCGCCTTTCTCGGGTACGTCCTGGTCTGCGTGGCGTTGATGTATGACCTGGGGCGGCCGTACCGCATCTGGCATCCGCTGATCATGCGCAACCCGCATTCAGTAATGTTTGAGGTGGCGTATTGCGTGATGCTTTATACCACGGTGCTGTCGCTTGAATTTGCCCCCATTGTGCTCGAACGTTTCAACCTGCAAAAGCCGTTGAAGATCATCCGCGGTATTCTGATTCCCCTGGTCATCGGGGGAGTCATTCTGTCCACGCTACACCAATCTTCCCTGGGCACCGTTTATTTGATCATGCCCGAGAAGCTGCATCCGTTCTGGTACAGCCCGCTTTTGCCCGTGTTCTTTTTCATCTCGGCGGTGGCGGTCGGGCTGGCGATGACCATCTTCGAATCTTCCTTAAGCGCCAAACACTTTGGGCGGCAACTGGAGTTGCCTATTTTGCAGGAGTTGGGGCGAGTCCTCGTGGTTGTGCTCTCGGTCTACGGAATCCTTCGTTTTGAAGACCTGCTGCATCGTGGGGTGCTCACGCAGGTTATTCATCCCTCCTATGAGATGTATTTCTTCTGGATAGAAATCCTATTGGCGATCGTGCTGCCGCTAGTGCTGCTACTGCAGAAAAAGCTGAGAACGAGTGCGGGTGGACTGTATGTGGCGGCGGTGATGGTAGTGCTGGGATTCATCACCAATCGCCTGAACGTAAGCATCACCGGGATGGAGTCGTCGGCCGGATTGCACTATGTTCCGAAGTGGACGGAGATCGCGGTGACCGGTGCCATTATCGCAGCAGGATTTGCGCTGTTTGGCGCTGCGGTCAAGTACCTTCCGATCTTCCCGGTGGAGGAGCACTCGGTAATTGTGACAACCGAACCAATCGCAGTGCGTACGGTGTTGGAACATGCCGGAGACTGAGCCAATCCGGGGCCGCTGGAGTGACCTGACACGCAGTATCAGCGCGAAGCTGATCTTCCTGCTATTAGCCGCCATGTTCGTCATTTTTGGCGCGCTTGGGTATTTGAATATTCGAGTTCACCGTCACGACCTGGAAAGCGCCGCCCTTCTCAGCGCGGAACGGGTCAGCGATGTTATCAAGCGCAGCACTACCTACTACATGCTGCGGAACGATCGTGAAGGGCTGTACCACGTGATGCAGACCATCGCCGACGAACCCGGAATGGTGAAGGTCCGCATCGTCGACAAGGAAGGGCGGATCAGCTATTCGAGCGACAACGCGGAAGTCACACATGTAGTGGACAAGAGTGCAGAGGCTTGCTACGGATGCCATGCTCAATCTCAGCCGCTGACGCGATTGAACCGTCCTGACCGTTTTCGTATTTATCGTTCCGCAGGTGGGCAGCGGGTACTCGGCATCATCACTCCAATCGAGAACCAGCCATCGTGCAGTAATGCGGACTGTCATGCGCATCCGGCATCGCAGCAGATCCTTGGCGTCCTCGACACCAACATTTCCCTGGCCAAAGGCGATGCCCAACTCGCGGCAGGGACACGAGTCATGCTGGCCTACACGGCGTTTGCCGTCCTCGTGGTTGCAATTCTCAGCTGGATATTCGTGTGGCGTGTGGTAGGCGACCCAATCAAGGCGCTCAAAGACGGGACCGAACGACTCACCGAAGGGGACTTGGGATACCAGCTCGACATCCGCTCCAACAACGAGGTCGGCGACCTGGCCCACTCATTCAATGGAATGAGCCTGCAATTGCGGGCAGCGAACGAGGAGATCGTCGCCTGGGCCAGAACCCTGGAGGACCGAGTTGAGGACAAGACTCGCGAACTCAAACGCGCTCACGACCATGTCCTTCATGTGGAGAAGATGGCTTCCATCGGAAAGATGGCAGCGGTGGTGGCGCATGAAATAAATAACCCGCTGTCCGGCATCCTTACCTACGCAAAGCTGTTGCGGAAGTGGCTCGAGCGCGGGGATACGCAGGGTCAAAAGCGGGAAGAGGCACTGCAGTGCCTCGACTTGATTGCCGGAGAAAGCCGGCGCTGTGGAGACCTGGTCAAGAATCTGCTCACCTTCTCGCGCACGGCTCCCATCAACCTCCAGTCCTCCGAGATCAATGCCGTGATCGACCGCTCCGTGCGCCTGGTGCGGCACCAACTCGAAATGAACGGCGTGCAGCTGCAACTGGACCTCGCCTCCGGCCTTCCCATGGTGCAATGCGATCCCGCTCAAATCGAGCAGGTGTTGCTGGCGCTGGTGATGAACGCGATTGATGCCATGCCCCGGGGCGGAAACTTGTGGCTTACGACCCGGGCGGCGGATAAGGCTGAAGTCGAGATCCGGGTGCGCGATGACGGTTCGGGCATCGCTCCAGACATCCTGCCCAACATCTTTGAGCCCTTTCTGACGACCAAAGAAGCGGGCCATGGAGTGGGGCTGGGTCTTGCCATCAGCCACAGCATCATCGAGCGGCACGGCGGACGCATCGAGGTGCAATCGCAGTACGGCAAAGGAACCGAATTCCTGATCTATCTGCCGCTGGCAGCGGTTGCCGCTAATCCGCAAGCACCCGGGAGGCAATCGGCAGCCGCAAAAGCGAGGTGAGCATTGTGACTACTATGGCGAAGCTTCTGATCGTCGATGACGAACTGAGCGTGCGCGATTCTCTGGGCAAATGGTTCCGTGAAGAGGGGTATGAAGTCGGCGCAGCCGAAGACGCCAACCAGGCTTTGACTCAACTGGCAGAACAGAAATGGGATGCCGCGCTTGTAGACATCAAGATGCGTGGCACCGACGGAATTGAACTACAACGGCGTATGCACGAGATCGATCCGGAGCTGACAGTCATTATGATGACCGGGTACGCCTCAGTGGAAACTGCAGTCGCAGCGCTCAAGAACGGTGCTTATGACTATGTAACCAAGCCGCTGGACCCGGATGAGATCGCGCACCTGGTAAAAAAAGCGCTTTCGCACAAGCAGACGGAAAGAGAGAACGTGCGCCTGCGCGAGACTGTCGCCGAGATCGCGCGTCCCGAAGATATTGTGGGCCAGAGCGCACCGATGCAGAAGGTGTTCAACGCAATAGAGACGGTCGGGCCGACCGATGCGACGGTCTTGATTACGGGAGAGAGCGGAACCGGCAAGGAACTGGTCGCGCGGGCAATCCACAACGCCAGCACAAGGAGGTTCCATCCCCTGGTAGTGATTCACTGCGGGGCTCTCACGGAAACATTGCTGGAGAGCGAACTGTTCGGTCATGAAAAAGGCGCATTCACCGGAGCCCAATATCGAAAGAAGGGCAAATTCGAGATTGCAGAAGGCGGCACAGTGTTTCTGGATGAGATCGGGGACATCAGCCTGAAGACACAAACCGACCTGTTGCGGGTACTGCAAGAGCATGAGATTGTGCGTGTGGGCAGCACCCAGGCGATTAAAGTGGACTTCCGCTGCGTGGCCGCCACCAACCGCAATCTGGAGCAGTTGATCGAAGAAGGCAAGTTTCGCCCCGACCTCTTTTATCGCCTGAACGTATTCCGTATCGAGCTGCCCCCATTGCGCGACCGGCGGGACGACATACCTCTGCTGGTGAATCATTTTGTGCGCAAGTTCTCGTTGCAGATGAACAAAAGGATCAACCGTGTCGCCCCGGGAGCCATGGATCTGCTGCAACAGCAGCTATGGGTTGGGAACATTCGAGAACTCGAGAATGCGGTTGAGCGTGCTATGGTGGTCGCACAAGAACCGGAGATCCGCGAACAGGACTTCGTGTTCAAACCTGCGTCGCAAAGCGGAACTTCGCGAAGCCTGGACGAAATCGAAAAGGCACACATCCTGCGGGTCCTGGAATCCTGCAGCTGGAACCAGACACGCGCGGCGGAAATACTCGATATCGACCGTGTGACTCTGCATCACAAGATCAAGCGATACGGCTGGAGCCGGCCCGTTGAAACTCGATGAAGGTTCTGCAACTGCTGCCGATTGGGAATCTGGACGCGGGTCTGCTCATGCAGCTGGGGCCCGCGCTGGCAGACGCCTTTCGCATTCCGTGCGAAGTGATTACCCGCCCGCTTGACCCGGAGATCGCGTTCCATGGCGAGCGCCAGCAGTATCACTCCTCGGAATTGCTGCAACAGATGCAGAGCTACCTTGGCCACCATTGCTGGCGTTTGCTCGGGATTACCGCCGTCGATCTTTACATACCCATATTGACCTTTGTCTTTGGAGAGGCCCAGATGGGTGGTCCCTGCGCTCTGGTTTCCCTGCACCGGCTGCGCCAGGAATTCTACGGTCTGCCACCGGACCGCGACTCTCTTCGCGAACGCCTGCTGAAAGAGTGCGTCCACGAGATCGGCCACACTCTGAACCTGACTCACTGCCAGGACTACTCGTGTGCCATGGCTCCGTCCCATGCCGTGGAATGGATCGACCTGAAGGAAAGCAGCTTGTGCGCGAACTGCAGGTCCAGGGTCCTGCAGGAAGTATAGAGGCTGTACCGCGCACGCTCCTCGGTAGTCCTATTCGATAAACGTTTTCATGCAGAATACGCTGCCGCCGGATTTCTCGAACTCTGACGTGTCCACCAGCACAGGCGTGAGGTTCTCTTTCGACAGGATGCTCCTCAAGTTTTCCGTCAGCCGGGGAGTGATGTAGTTTCCATTTGCCGCAATCCCATTGCCGATAAACTGCAGCGCTTCGTCGCGGGTGATCTCGTGCACTCTTGTCCAACCCTGGTGGATGGCAGCCAGCGCCTCGGCTGCATACGCCCCGGGGTAGATCAGTACCGCATCGTTGTTCAGCGGGCAAAAGCAGGTATCGAGGTGATAGCAATGCTCATCCACAAGCTGGAGCGGAATCACTGGGAAATCCAGCTCCCGCATGGCAGCGGAGAATTTATCAATGGCGCCGCGAGTGGAGCGAAAGCCGTATCCCGCCCAGATCCTGGAGCGGTCCGGGTGCCAGAGCAGGTCGCCGTGGCCTTCGAGACACTCGCCCTTCAAATCGAGCGCAATGATCTTGTAACCGCGTTTTTCAAACCACTCGACATAAAACGGGACTTCCTTTTGCCGGATCAGGTGGCGCATTTCACTGGGTACGATGAACTTACCGATCTTGTCGCTGTGGCCCACAAATACCTGGTTTGCGGCAAAGACCATGTCTTCGAGGTCCTTCACGGGCGCGATAACTTCCACGTTAACCCCGGCGCGGACCAGGGCTTGACGCAAGTTGTCCCACTGCTGCTCGGCTCGCATGCGGTCAATGGGCATACGCATGTAGGGGTTCTTGACCTCGCGGACATCGAAGAAGGTGGGAGGACACATCAGCGCGGTTTTCGGCATCAGGAAGATGATAATTGGAATCCGCCGCGCGGGGTAGCAAGCGAAGGATTCACGCGAGCCCGTAGGTATTCTCCGGACATCTAGGTGCGTAAGAGTGGCTCGGCACGATCAGGTAGTTGTCGCCCAAGGTCCTCATGGCAGCATATTCAGATAACAGGCTGCGCTGGTGACTTGTGCCGGCGGGGTCGGCGGAGTTTTCCAGGGCGGATTGGTGAAATTGAAAAACTCTGTCATGTCCATTTGCCTGGCGTCACGGGCAGTAAGGCTGGCGACCGTAAATCGAGTCTCGATCAGCTTCAGTATCGCGGTGTAATCGGCGACGGTGTGTGACACATAATGCTTCTTGCTGAAGGGCGAGATCACGATCAACGGCACGCGATAGCCCGTGTAGACGAAATCGCAGGTCGGCCCGGTCGAGTTGACGCAGATATCCGGGGGACTGGTGAACAGGTCCACGGGCTTAATCCCGTCCGGACTGGCCGTTGGCTGGGGAGAATTGTGGTCGTAGAGTCCTCCGCCTTCGTCATAAGTAAGAATGAAAGCGGAGTCCTTCCATGAAACGCTGGTCATGAGAGCATTGATGAGGCTCGATACGTACTGGGCGCCGAGTTGGATTCGGCTGGGCTGATCATCGGCCGGGGAAGGATGCTCGTCGAGTCCGGCGTCGGTGGCTGGTTCGATCAGCGCCACGGAGGGCAGGGTTCCGTTCTGCACATCGGTGAAGTACTGGGAGATGTCGGCGATGTTGTTCGGATAGGCCGTGGGAATGGTCTGCCCCCACTGGAAATTCTGGATGTAACTGAGTGTAAGCAGGCATGCGGGGTCCCATGGCGGGCCGCTACACGGGCTGCCCTGCGTGTTCACATAAATCTTCCAACTAATGCCGGCGTTCTGCAATTCCTGGAAGATGGTGGTCGCGGTGAGCAACTGCTGGTCCTTGCTGTTGGCGCCCACGGGATACGCATAACCCTGCGAGGTGCCGGCGACCAGGTATTCGCGGTTGGGATGGGTGCGCGTCATGGCCGGACTGAACCATTTGTCCGAGATGGAGAAGTTGCTGGCCATGAAGTAGTAGTAGTTCAGATCGGCATCGGTGTAGTAGCCCATGGCACGAATGCCGTCGGAATCATAGTAGCCGTTGGCGCGGCCGTCGTGTCCCGCGGTCCAGACGTAACCGTTGAGTTTCGCGCGCGTCAGGCCAGTGACGTCGTTGAGATCCCAGAACTCATGGCTCTCGTTCCATGAGGGACTGGTGTTCTCGGTGCATTGCGTGATCAGGTGGAATGACACGATCTTGGGGCTATTGCTGTCGAACGTGCAGTCGGCCGGCGGCGGGAATGCCGGATCACATCCGGGGTTCGTAGGCGCGGCATGGAACAGGGGCGGCAGGCCCGAGGTGGGGTTGAACTGCGGCAGTCCATCAAAGGAGCGGTCGGGGTACCCGTTATTGCGCCAGTACTGGCGCAAGGCGCCGAAGTAGTGATCGAGCGAGCGATTTTCCTGGGCGAGAATGACAATATGATTGAGCGAAGTGAGTCCGGCGGCGCGCCCGGAGTTCGCCTGCGCCCACACGCTCGCCGGGAGCGAGAAGATGAACCCTAGAAAACAGAATAAGGTCTTGTGAGACATAGGTTGACCCCAAAGAGAGCAGAGTGGGATGGCGGCACAGTGAGGTGAGTTGTCCGAGTTCCCCTGTAGATGGCCTAGCTCCTGCCAGGAACAGCCCACGTGAATGATTCGCGGGGCTGGGGTATTCGATTTGGACAAACAAATGCGCGGCTAAGGAGCCGCGCACATGATGGTTGACGAATCACGCAGCCAGCGGTTCTTTCCATGGATCGAGCACGACCTTGATACACGCCTGTTCCTTATCACGAAACATCTTGTATCCCAGCGGGGCCTCTTCAAGACTGAGACGATGCGTGATGACGAACGACGGATCGATGTCGCCCTTTTGCACACGGTCCAGCAGAGGTTGCATATAGCGCATCATATGTGTCTGTCCCATGCGCATGGTGAGCCCTTTATTCATTGCGGCGCCGAATGGGATCTTGTCGACGAAACCTCCATAGACTCCGGGGATTGAAACCACTCCACCCTTACGGCACGCCTGAATCGCCTGGCGAAGGACAAGCGGGCGGTCGAAGGAAATTTTCAAAGCCTGCTTGGTGGAGTCATACATGGCGGGAATTCCGTGCCCATGGGCTTCCATGCCGACCGCATCAATGCAGGCATCGGGACCGCGGCCGCCGGTCATCCACTTCAATTCGTCTATGACGTCATCCACCTCGTCATAGTTGATGATATCGGCTTTGGCTGCGCGAGCCAGTTTCAAACGCTCGGGAAAGCGGTCGATGGCGATGACCTTTTCCGCTCCCAGCATGTACGCGCTACGGATCGCAAACTGGCCGACTGGGCCGCATCCCCAGATGGCGACAACATCACCCGGCTTGATATTGCAGTTCTCGGCGCCCATGTAGCCGGTAGGAAAGATGTCGGAAAGAAACAACACTTGTTCGTCAGGGATACCGTCGGGAACTTTCAGGGCGCCCACGTCTACGAAGGGCACACGGGCATATTGCGCTTGCCCGCCCGCATATCCGCCCGTCATGTGCGAGTAGCCGAAAAGTCCGGATGGGCTGAATCCAAAAAACTTTTCCGCGAGCCAGGCATTGGGGTTGGTGTTGTCGCAAAGCGACCAGAGTTGATTTTTGCAGAAATGACATTGGCCGCAAGCGATCGTGAACGGAACCACAACTCGATCGCCGGGCTTTACTCTGCTGACCTCGCGGCCAGTCTCGACTACTTCGCCCATGAACTCATGGCCCAGAATGTCTCCCGGTTCGAGGGTAGGAATAAAGCCGTTGTAAAGATGGAGGTCTGAGCCGCAGATCGCGGTCCGGGTGATGCGGATTACCGCATCGTGGGGATTGAGAATTTTGGGGTCATCAACGGTTTCGACCCGCACGTTTTCCTTGCCTTGCCAACACAATGCCTTCACAAAGCCTCCGTCAAATTTTGGTTAGTCGCCGGCCAAGCGCGCCGGTTCTCCCGGAATTTCGCCGGGCTGTTCGCGGAATACGAAACGCAATGCTGTGCCTTTTGCGCCGCGATGTCCGGAAGGTTGGCCCGCAGTGGTTGGGATCTCGCCGGCCTCCAACAATTGCTTGATACGCCGCAGAGTTTCGCGAACCAGTTGTTCGGGGTCATGCCCGCTCAAGGACGCCAGGCCGCGGGCGATCGCGCCAGCGGGCATCGCGTACTCCATGGCAACTGACAACTCCGTGCCACGATTTCCGGCAGCTGGCCGAAGGCGGACTACACCCCGGTGCTCGAGGGCTCCCGGCAGCGAGCGCCAGGCGATGAAACTTCCTTCCGCACGATCTGTAATTTCGGCGTCGGACTCGAGGATTGCGGCAGGTGTTTGCAGCTTGATTCGGATTACGTCGGCGGTGGAATCGATCGTGAACTCCGGCAACGCCTGTCGCCAGTTGCTGGGCTCGGAGAGGAAACGGAAAACCTCCTCGGGAGATTTCTCGATGGTGAAAGCAACGCGAACCGCCCCGGTTTCAGGCCGCTGCCGCGCAGTTACGCCGCGGTACACGAGGTAACCACTGCCCAAAACGAAGGCCCAGCGGGACCATCCGCGACGTGATTTGGCCACCGCCGCCAAGGCTGCACCGGCTGCCAAGGAGGAAGCGGTTCTGATGCGCGAGGACTTTTTTCCGAATTGGTGTCTGTCGTTGTTACTAGAAGTTTTGATTGTCATGGCTCGTTCTCAAAAGGAATTCAAGCAGCTTCGTTGTTCTTGAGTGCGGCACGCCGGCTAAGCAGGGTTACCCACGAGTTTGAGGTTCGACTTGAGCTCTCTTTGCCTTTGAATTTCTTCTTCCCATTTCCGGTTGGCCCGGGAAGAAGACGTGCCGCTACTGCCATTACGCCGGACGAGAGTTCAGGAAAGAGATGATCGAACCGGGCAGCGACCTTCGCCGCCAGGGAGATGATTAATTCGGCGCGCCCCTGCTCGCAGGCGTCCAGGATGTTTCTAGCCGCTCGTTCCGCGCTCACGGTGAGTCCCGGCAGCGACGCGCTAACGCTGAACCAGGTATGCTCTGCGCGATGTTGACCTTTAAAATCTGCATTACGAGAGCTTCCAGTCCGCATCAACCCGGGAAAGACGCTGGTGACGAATACTCCATCGTTCGAGAGTTCAGCACGAAGGCCTTTGGAAAGTCCCGCCAGGGCAAACTTTCCCACCGAATAAGGCAGGAGATGGGGAACGCTGATTTTCCCACCAATTGAGGAGATGTTTACAATGCGCCCCTCCCGCCGCTTGCGCATTCCGGGCAGGGCTGGCAGGCAAGCGTAGAGAGGTCCCCAGAAATGCACGCCCAGGGACACGCGATAGTCGTCCACGGTCATCGAGTCCATGGGGCCCACCTGGATCAGGCCGGCGTTGTTGATGAGCACATGAACCGGACCAAGCCTCTCGGCAATGTCGGAAAATGCCTGCAAGACCTGGGCCTGATCAGTAACATCGCACGGGATTGCAAACACCCGGTAGTGGTTCCGGGTCAAATCATTGTGAGCGCGGCTCAATTCGAACTTGTCGCGGGCCAGGATGGCTACGCTGGCTCCGCGCTCAAGGCATTCTCTGGCCAGTACCAAGCCCAGACCCCGCGATCCGCCCGTGATCACGACATTTTTGCCGGCAAGAGAATAACGCCGCTTCCGCCTCACCAAGCTTAGTAAGGCCGCCGAAGCAGCAACGGCTACGATTAAACCCCGGGACTTTCCACGATCCGCCAAAGTAGGCCCCATGCGTTTCGATAGATGGGTCGCTCTGTACTCGAGGTTGGACAAAATTGCAGAGCTGGACAGGGGGCAAAAAAAACCGATGGGCGCCACACTGTTTTCAGCGCGGCGCCCATCGTCGGGTCACAAGGAGGATTCACTTCTTAATTACACCCGGGTGCCGGGTGTGCAAATCGAGGTTGTCCTGTAGCCTCGCAGAGACATTCATGTAAGGGATGCAAAATGCGGAGCCGCTGAGGCCAATCTCAGAGGATCGGCGCTGACTGCTCACTACCCTTCCAGCCCGCGCAAACCGCCTTCCTAGGCGGCTTTTTTGGAGGAGTCCAACACCATGACAACACGACGAAGGTCTCTGACGAACATTTCGAACTGCGCCCGTCGAGACTCAGAATCTTTGGCCCGCAGAATGGAGGACGGGTGGACAGTGGCCATGACGTTCGGCGCCAATTGAGAGGTGATCCATTGCGCTCGCTGGCGGGTAACGCTGAAGGTTTTCCCGAGAAGCGCTTGAGCTGCCGTTGCACCCAGGCAGACCAACACCTGTGGACGAATCAGGGCCACTTCAGCATCCAGCCACGGACGGCAAGCCTGGATCTCCGAATAGCGGGGTTTTTTGTGGATCCTCCTTTTCCCGCGCGAGTCGGGTACCCACTTGAAATGCTTGACCGCGTTGGTGAGATACACCGATTTACGATCGAGGCCTACCTCTTGCAAGGCCCTATCTAAGAGCTGTCCGGCTGGACCTACAAAGGGCTGTCCCTGGAGGTCCTCACGGTCTCCCGGTTGTTCGCCAACGAACATAATCTTAGCGTGGGGATTGCCGTCGCCGAACACGGTCTGCGTCCCAAGCTTCCACAAGTCACAAGCCTTACAGCAAGCAGCAGCCTTCCTCACCTCCTTCAAATTGATTTTCGTCGGCGGGACGGGGAGCGACACGGGTAAGACGGGGTTCTTTCTGGGGGACATACGCGCTCCAGCACTTCGCACCTGAGATGAGCTTTAGTTTCCTTCCGCCACTACAGTGAATACTGTATTGGATTCTCAGGGCTGGGGCGGTACCTTACGCCAGCTTCTGGAATCGCACAATTTTGCATATTGTGGCGGGATCGGCCCTGCTGAGAGAGGCACCATGTTCGTTCGCTGCGCCAACCCAAAGTGCCAGAACCCGCGAAGATCGTATTGCCAAGGAAGACTCTTTCAATTCGAAATCGTAGCGATATCGGTCGCCGCGAGTGACGAGAAGTCGGAGCCTTTTGACGAAAAGCCGGAGCGAACAATCACTCATTTTTGGCTGTGCGACAATTGTGCCGCTAAAATGAATCTGGAGCTGGATCCGAAACAGGGTTTGAGGCTGATACCGATTTCGCAAAAGGAACATAGGAAACCAGCCGCTTCGAGTCCCGCAAAGGTGCAGCCGCGCGATCATTGCTAGGCACACCCAGTTTTTAAGGCGATAAGCGACGCGGTTGCCTGATAAAGCATCTGAAGCAGAGAAGTAGAGTGTTCTCTGAGCGGGGATGGGGAAAATCCGGTAAGAATTACATTCGCTGCATTTTAGTGAATGCGGGTTGGGGCTTTATTTCTAGTGTCGAGTTTGGCAGCTCCTTTGCTCAATTCCAGAAAAGCCGGACGAAGGCGTTTAACCGGATCGCGAGGAACGTCGGTTCACGGAGGTGAGTCTTGGCATTCAGAATCTTCATTGCAGACGATCACGAGGTTGTAAGGAAGGGTCTTTGTGCCTTGCTGCAAGCGCAACCCGATTGGGAAGTGTGCGGCGAAGCGGCCGACGGCCGAGAAGCCGTGGATAAAGCGCAGCAGTTGAAACCCGACGTTGTCATCCTGGACATCGGGATGCCCAGCCTGAACGGCCTGGAAGCCACACGCCAGATCCTGAAGACCAACCCACAGGCCCGGGTTCTGATCCTTACGCTGCATGACTCGGACCAGGTGGTTCGCGAGGTCCTCAACGCAGGGGCGCGCGGCTTCCTGCTGAAATCGGACGCAGCGCGTGACTTGGTCGCAGCCGTGGAAGCTCTACGCCGCGACAAGACCTATTTCACCTCCAAGGTTGCGGCCATGGTATTGGAGGGCTACCTGAAGGGCGGAGCCGCCCCGACCCCGGCGCAGGTAGGAAGGAATCGCTTAACGCCCCGCGAGCGCGAAATCGTGCAATTGCTCGCCGAGGGCAAGAGCACCAAAGAGGTTGCGGTTGCTCTTGGCCTGAGCGTGAAGACGGCCGAAACTCACCGTTCCAATATCATGCGCAAATTGCAGCTGCATTCGGTGAGCGATCTGGTTCTTTATGCCGTTCGCAACAACATCGTCCACGTTGTCCAAGCAGGGCTGGAGTAGGTAATTCCATCTCCGGGACATAATTTCAGAATAAACAATGGCGGAGAGGAGTTTCTCTCCGCCATTTCAGTTTGAAATACTAAGCGACCCGCTTCCCTTTCTTGGGCGTGGATCTGGTAGCGCGGCGTGGCTTTTCAGTGTCTTCACTTCCTACTTCCTCAGTCTCGCCCTCCGTTTCACCTTCTTCGGCTTCGACGTTGATTTCTTCTGCCAAGCCGCTGAGCTTCTCATCGGCCTCTTTTTCCTCGTCCAAGATTTCCTGCAGGAGATTCACCGCCTCGTCTTCCCCCAGCAATTCCGCATAGGTGCGGACCGTGCCGTACCCGGCGATCTCGTAGTGCTCGACCCTTTGTGCGGACGCAATGATGGCAGCATCTTTCACGGCTTCCGGCATGTCCTCTTTCACCAGGTCGCTGCCTTCTTTGAGAACACCTTCCATCCCCTTGCATTTTTCACCTTTGGCGTTTTCGCCCAGGCCTTGAAAAATAGTTTCCAGGCGCTGAGCCTGCTGGCGTGTGACTTCGAGGTGCTCCTCAAGAGCGCTGCGCAGCTCCTCGGACTCGGCGGATTCGATCATTTTTGGAAGAGCCTTGATGATCTGGTTTTCGCCGTCATACAAGTCTCGCAGTTGGTCGACATACAGGTCGCGTAACGAAGCAATTTTCATGTCAGCCTCCGGAATTTAGTTCTGATTGTTGGAATACGGCAAAAGAAAACAACTGAATGTGCTCAAGCCGGGCCAGAGTCATTGGGCTCTGAAGAAATTTGTCTTACAAAAATCGAAATGAACCAAACAGGGTTCTCGCGCGCTTGAAACATGAACTAACACTAGGGCGCTGGAGGGAGGTCAACAATCCCTATCCGGCTGTAGATCGAAAAGCGAATTTCTGTAGCGAAACGGGCCATCTTGTCGCGCGATCTCGAAATATCGCACCGGTTTGCGTACGGCGCGCGTTAGGCGGCTCGTTAGGCAAGAAGATCGCAGGATACGGCCCTTTCCAGCGGCGCCTACAGAGATCGCTGTAGAACTTCTCATTTCCCCCAAGACTGACGAAATTCAACCATGCAATGACGTATTTCGCCGCTTAATGCTCTTTATCGAGTCCATTTGTTTGCAAATATTTTTTGTATTTTTCGGTACAGCAACTCCTACAAGTGGATACAGAGTGCACCGGATGGTAGGAAAACCGTGCTCGCCATACCCTCAACCATGCCACTCGAGAACGTTGGGGAATTTACTGAGTCAGACCGGAATCAAAAGGAGAAGCAAGTGACTGAACCGACGACCACCGTACGCTTTGATTCAGACCTGGACCTGGTCCGGCGCGCCCAGCAAGGCGATCCTGATGCCTTCGCGACTCTGTTTTACAACCATAAGCCCCGCATCTACTCGGTCTGCCTGCGCATGACCAATAACACGGCAGAAGCAGAGGATCTGACCCAAGACGCTTTCCTACAAGTATTCCGCAAATTGGCGACGTTCCGCGGCGACTCGGCGCTTTCCACATGGCTTTACCGTATTGCGGTCAACACCGTACTGATGCACTTCCGCAAGAAAGCCTTACGGCAAGTGTCACTGGATGAGACCTACAACCAGGACGCTCGCATGGTGCGGCGCGAATATGGAAGCAGGGACCAGCGCTTGAGCGGGTCGGTGGATCGAATTGCGTTGACGAGAGCGATCAAGGAGCTCCCGGCGGGTTATCGCACGATCTTCTTGCTACACGAAGTCGAAGGCTACGAGCACCAGGAGATCGCGCAACTGCTCGACTGTTCGGTGGGCAATTCGAAGTCGCAACTTCACAAGGCGAAGCTTCGCATTCGCGAACTACTCGGTTATCCACGCCAGGAAGCTCAGGACGACGCGCAACTGGAAGCGGCTATCTCCCAGGTTGTGGCATCTCGTTCTCGCCGGAACGGCAGCCGACATGCCGCAATTCCCGAAGAGTGGCTCAATAGCAACGATGAGGTTCCAGCCGAACTGGTGCCCGGTATGGGTAGCGACGGTTCGCTAGCGGAGAGCCGGCTTTAAAACCCAGCCGGAACTTCAGGCCTCAGCATTCAGCCACTCGTTTTAAGAAGGGGAGACCGTGTACATCGGCGCAATCATCACTGTTGCTGGCGCGAATCATGATGGGACCGGGCGACCGGTCCATCAAGCCGGCGACCTTATCCGCCACAAATTGTCCGAGACTCCGATTGCATACTGGCCGGTGCTGGGCAAGTCGATTCTGGACCGAGTGGTTGAGAACCTCTGCCAATCCGGCGCGAGACAGGTTTCGGTGATTTCGGAAGGCGGCGTTACTCAAGCCGGTTCCAACGTAGAGTCGATTTCGAGGCCCCAGGGCTGTTTCTGGGCCACGTGGGAAACCATTGTTTCCAACTACCTTCATCAGGGAATTGAAACCTTGCTGTTGGTGCGTCTCGGACACTACGTTGAACTCGATTTCGTTAACTTCGTTCGTTATCACCGTGAAAGCGGCAATTCCCTGACCCAGGCTTGCAGCGATCGGTGTCCTGTCGACATCGTGGCCGTAGATGCCAGGGCACTCACCAGTCCCGTTGATTCCCTCCGCTCGCGATTGAGCCAGTTGATCAGCGCGCGTCAGCGATACGAGTTTCGGGGCTACAGCAATGCCTTGACAAGGCCCGAGCAGTATCGGCAACTCGTGGCCGATAGTCTGACTGGCGCTTGCGCCATTCGGCCGGTCGGGTGCGAAGTCGAACCTGGCTTCTGGCTCGGGGAAGGAGCGCGGGTGGACGGTTCCACTTGCGTGGTTGGCCCATGCTATATCGGCGCCGGCGTGCGGGTGCGAAATGCCTGCACCATCAGCGGCAACAGCGCCATTGAACAACAATGCGAAGTGGACTGCGGCACAAGCGTAGATAGCTGCTCGATTTTTCCCGGTACCTATGTCGGAATGGCACTGAACCTGAGAAACGCAATTGTGTCGGGATCACATCTATTTCACTTGCAGCGAAATGTCGAGGTAGAGATCCATGATCGGCGCCTGATTGGCGCCCGGTTCGCTACACATCGGCTCATGAAGAGCGCAAGGACTTATCTGGGCGGCAAGGCGCGCCAGTTATCTGCGACGGCATTGTCAACCCGGTCCTCGCGGCTAGCATCTTTACTGACGAATCGTAGTACGAAAAGAATAGGCGACTGCCAAGAGGTCCCGCGCACCCGGGCTGAGGAGCAGTCGCCAGTAATCCTGGGGGAGGTGGAGTAAGAATGGATTCGAGAACGGTAGTCATGAAATTGCCTCACCGCGTTGACGCAAAAGAAGCGCGCAATCTGCTGCGTGAACTGAAGGAGCTTCCAATTGAGGAGCCCTGCGTGGTAGTGGATTTGTCCGCTGTACGCTCCATGGATTCAGCCGCGCTGGATGTGTTGCTCGGCTGCATGGTGGAAGTGGCCCGCCGCGACGGCGCCATGCGTTTGGGAGGAATCTCTCCGGAGGCAGCTACGGTATTGGAACTGACCGGAATGGACCAGGTATTTGAGATGTTCCCGACCGCCGCGGATGCGGTTTGGAACTGCAATCAGATCGAGGAGAAGGTCCCAGCGGCTCACGCCCCTGCTCAGATTCGTCCCCAGCCGGTTGCCGCCTGAGAGGCACGGCCGAATTGGGTCGTATAAAGGAGAGATTATGAACCAGTTCACGAATCGTGTGCTGGCATGCTGTCTTGCCTTGATCTTGAGCGGGATGGAACCGATGGCCGCCTTTGCGCAGCAACCGGCCGCCGATCCGCAGCAGCAACCGCCAACCAACGCACAACCAGCGCCAGAGACGGAGCAGACGACTCCGAGCACTACCACGCCCGATTCGCAGGCGTCGCCGACGCGCGAAGAGCAAGAGAACAAAGCGACGCAGGATTTAATGAACAACCAACGTCTTCCGGAGAGCCCCAGCTCGGTCAAGAACAATCCCACCGAACAGCAAGGGCCCAGCGCGCAGGCGCCAGCGCAGGTTGCGCCCACTGAACCGACAGGAACAGCGGCCGCCCAGAGCGGGCGGATCAGCGGAAACGCGGCTTCCCGGCCGGCAGGCGCCGCAATTGCTCCCGCCAAACAGCATCAGGCACGCTCCTTCCTGATCAAGATGGGGATCATCGCCGGCGCTGGAATCGCACTGGGAACGGTTTACGGTTTGTCGCGAGCGAGCGGGCCCAAGCCACCAGGGGCGAAGTAGATTTACGGAGTATGACTCGAAATGTCCGATGATGCAGGTGCTGATTTTTCCTCGTTACCCCGGTCTGCCGTCCTGATTTCTTTCTCCGGGATGGATGGCGCCGGTAAGAGCACTCAAATTCAAATGCTTTGCGAGCAGCTTTCTGCGGCCGGCCATTCCCTGCTTCAGCTCGCGTTCTGGGATCACGTGGTAGCGTTTCCCCGATGGAGGGCCGGATTCAGCCACAAGTTTCTGAAGAGCGACGGCCAGGTTGGCACTCCGGAACGGCCAGCCAATCGCAACGACAAGAACAACCGGGCGTGGTATTTGCTTCTGGGGCGGAGCGCATTATTCCTCTTTGACGCCTGGAAACTACGGAAAATTGTAGAACGCGCACAGCGCGACAACGTACAGTTCATTATTTTCGACCGCTACATCTATGACCAGTTGGCAACCTTGCCCTTGGAATCGGCCTGGGCAAGAGCTTATGCGCGGCTAGTCCTCAGGTTCACTCCGAAACCCGATATTGCCTACGTGCTCGATGCCGAGCCGGAAGCGGCGCGTGAACGCAAGCCAGAATATCCGCTGGATTTCTTGTACCGGTATCGCAAGTCCTATCACGCACTCGCCAATTTGGGCGGACTTGCGCTGATTCCCCCGATGTCACAGGAAGATGTGCATCGTGCAATCGTGCGGCGGGTTCAGACCGTCACCCCGTCCCCCGTGGCGCCGGTAGAGGCGACAGCGTAACCCTGCGGTCCGTTCTACCGAGAACGTAAGTTGAACCTTCGAGAATTGCCCGTACACAGCGCGCTCAGGCCTTTTCTTTTCCAACAGCTTAGGAACCAACACCTCCGGCCTCTTCCTCATCCAAGAGCACGCAAGTTCCGGGGACCATTATTGCCATGAAGCCAGCCAATCCCGTCAAATTCGCACTTGTCATTCCGACCCTGAACGAAGTGGGAAACATTCGCGTACTGATGGATCGGGTCCAAGACGCACTCTCTCATACTGACATCAATTACGAACTGATCATCGTTGACGACGACAGCCAGGATGGCACCGCGGAGTTGGTGCGCCGCTATGCCGAGCATGACTCGCGAATCAAATTACTGATTCGAGTCGGTCAGCGCGGACTGGCCGGAGCTGTCACTCACGGGTGGAACCACACGGATGCGGACTTGCTCGGAGTAATGGATGCCGACCTCCAGCATCCCCCGGAACTCTTGCCAGAATTGCTCTACGCCTTTGGCCGCGGCAACGACATCGTGATCGCCAGCCGCTATGCCGGGAACGGAACTGTCGGAAATTGGAACGCAATTCGCCACCTCATCTCCCGCGCCAGCACCATCGCGACGCTGCCGCTGCAACGTCCGGGGCTAAGGATCAAGGATCCCATGTCAGGGTTTTTCATCGTTCGCCGGGAAGCAATCGAAGGAATCAACCTGCAACCGCAGGGCTTTAAAATTCTGCTGGAGATCCTGGTGCGCGGACGAATTCGTCGCGCCGAAGAAGTTCCCTTCCGTTTTGCCACCCGGCATGCTGGAGAGAGCAAGGCTAGTCTGAAAGTCGCAATTCAATATTTCTCGTTGCTCGGGAAGCTTTCTCGCTACGCACTGTTCAGGGCTGGACAGCAATAATGAAGATTTGCCTGGTAACCGCTTTCCCGCCCAGCCGCGAAGCGCTTAATGAATACGGATTTCACATCGCGCGCGAGCTGAAGGACACGGAAGGACTCGAGCTCACTATTCTTGGGGACGACTTCTATCCCCCACAGCCGGAACTCGACGGCTACGAGGTGGTGCGCTGCTGGGCATTTAACGGTCTCTCCAACCCCTGGCGACTGATTCGCGAGATCCGCCGCCGCAAGCCGGACGTGGTCTGGTTCAATCTCGGATTCGCCAGCTTCGGCGGAAAACCTCTGCCGGCATTTATCGGAATTGCAATTCCGGCGATCGCTCGCATGTCCGGCTTCTATACCCACGTCACGCTCCATCAATTGATGGAGACCGTGGACCTGAAGGACGCCGGCATACGTTTCAGAGCTGCCTATCGCGCTGCTGGCTTCGTGGCCACCCAGCTTCTGCTCTTCTCGAACTCTATCTCGGTCCTGCTTCCCGCTTATCGCAGCCTGATCCGCGAAAAATATCGTCGCGGATCAGTCCATGTGAGGCGGCATGGAATCCTGTCGGGGCGCCCGGAATACCCCGATTTCTCGCAGCGGGGAAATCCCTACCACCGCATTTTGGCGTTCGGAAAGTGGGGTACGTATAAGAGGCTGGAGCCCATCATCGAGGCTTTCACCAAGATCGCACCACAATTTCCACAAGCCAAGCTAGTGATTGCCGGGACGGATCATCCGAAGGCGCGTGGTTATGTGGACTCGATTGCCAGGAAGTGGAGCGGCCATGCGCAGTTCGAGTTTCTCGGATACGTTGCCGAGGAAGACATCCCCTCGTTGTTTCAGAGCACGACAGTCGCGGTGATGCCGTATTCGTCTTCGGCTGGTTCTAGCGGCGTAGCCCATCTGGCGTGCGCCTATGGCGTGCCAATCCTGGCTTCCGACATCGCGGACTTTCGCCAGCTGGTCGAGGATGAAGGGCTTGCCATGGATCTGGTGGAGCACGGAAGCAGCGACAGTCTGGCCAAGGCGCTAGCGGCGCTCCTGGCCGATCCCGATCGCCAGGCCGAAATGGCGATTCAGAATTTTTCCGCCGCCCTGCGCATGAGCATGCCCGAAATTATCCGGCAATACCTGCGAACATTCGACTTGCAGCAGTGCCTGGAACGATTGACTTCGGTGTCACGGTTGAGGAAAATGCCGCGCTGGGTTCCCTTCCGCCCGCTGCTGGTGCGAATGGCGGGACGGAGGATGCTCAAGCGAACGTCGGCATCCCCCGACCGCGGAGGGTCAGTTGACTGTCACAGTAAGCGTGACGGAGCTATGGGTATTCCCGGAATCGCCGTTGACGGTGAAGCTGAAAACGTTCCCGGTTGGGTTGGCAGCGACCAACGACTTACTGGCCGAGGGACCCCCGCCACAGGCCGTGAACAGCCCGACAGCCCCGAGTACCGTAAGCAAGGACAATCCCTGAAGCAACCGCCGACGCCGGAAGCCGGCTCCAGTTATGGCGATTCCGGCGATCCCGAACCCGCTCCAGAGGAGCCCGGGCCCCACCTGGTGCCGAACCCCGGGGACTTCGTCGTGCAAGCCTGCGAACACCGCGGAGAGGGACAGAGTCAGCGTGGAAGTAGCGGATTTGCTTCCTGGCATGAGACTGGCAGGGGCGAATGAACAGGCAGCGCCGACCGGCAAGTTCGAGCACGTGAGCACCACCGCGCTTTGGACCGCGCCAGAGACCGAGGTCACCGTTAATTTTGTGGATCCCGACTTGCCCACCGCAATAGTCAAAGAGGCCGGCGCTGCTCCCAGGCTAATCTGAGGAGCAGTTCCCGATCCGCCCCCTGTGCCTCCGTCTGACCCGCCTCCGGTATTCGCCTGCACCGTATACTTCACGCTACCAGACATATGATTGATGAACGTCGGTTTGCCGACGGCCTGAACGAATAGAGTGTAGGTGCCATTTGCCAGTGAGTAGGACGAGAGGTCCAGCGAGCGCGAACCGGTCGTCATCGAGTTCAACGGCATCAGGCTTTGTCCATCGCTGCTGATGTAAACCTCGTAGTGATCAATGGTGTTTTCGTTCCCCGTGATAGTCCACTGCAGGGTTGCTCCCTTCAGACTCGAGGAAAGCGAGAAGCAGTTATCGATTCCAGTCTCGATCTCGGTGCCTTCTTCGTAATCGTTCCAGGTGACCAACTGGAGTGCATCAAGCTGATTTCCCGAATTGTAGTAGCTATTGGCCTTGCTAAAGGTCTGAAGCCATGTCTGGCCGCACTGCTGGCCCATGATTCGGTTCGTACCCCAGGAAGCCAGGCTATCGTTGAAGCCCTTATAGCCTGCTCCGAGCGCATACTCTTTCGGGGCTGCTAATCCGCCTTTGTAAAATTTATCGAGGTAAGCCATTCCGAAGTCAGTGACGTTCACAATGACCCAGGAGTAGCTTCCGCCACTCATTGCATGAGTAAAGCCGCTGGAATGTTGGAAGATGAAGTCCGGGTTAGTGCTGGTAGCCGCTGCCACCGCGTTCCAGTCGATCGTATAGTGAAGATCGATATCGAAATTCGTAATCACCGGGCGGCCGTTGATCCGCATGTAAGCCGGAGACGGAACATAGGTCTGTTCGACGTACTGGACCTGAGAAATCAGGGTCTGCTGTGGCGTACAGCCCGGACACGGGCTGAGTGAAATTGCGCCTTTGTCCACCATAATGGCGAAGGTAAAGCCGGGATGGGCTTCGGCTTCGGCCATAACCAGTTTGGCAGTCAGATCGGTATAGTCTTTATCACCGTACCAGTCGATGATGACACCGTCGACGCCCCGGCTGATCATGTCCGTGATCTGGGCATGGATCTGCGCCACATCATGGGAGTTATAACCCACATCCATGTGGCGCGGATCGCCAAACCAAGGCATAAAGTGAGCGATCATCTTGGTGTTGTTGCCGCTATAGAGCAGGCTGTGTAGGTCTACTTTGCTGACGTTGCCTGCTCCCAAGTTGCCGTTACTCTGTGACTTGAAGCTGTTGGCTGCGCTGGTGTTATTCGAAGTCTCTGCTGCCAGCGTCGTTGTGGGAACGATTTTGAGATTGGCAGCCCATCCACTTACAACCAACGCCATAAACATGGCGAGTATAAGTCCCTTCCGCATCTCTCCTCCTGACCGCTTTGCGGAGCAACAGAGCTGGGACTTTCGCTATCCAGCTCTGTTGCACTCGCATCGAACGTTCAGACGAGCGCCTACGGGCGCGTCCGTTATTCACGAACCCGGGATCTTTTTCGGCTGCAATGCGGAGCCCCAACGCGACTTGGAAGGCAACGCTTTTTCAGGCCGTTCTACCACCAACAAAACATCAAACTAAAAGCACTGGAAATCGGGAATGGCAGTGCCAGATTTCATCGTGTTGAACACGCTTTTCTGTTGTTGATCGTAGCTGCCATTCACCAATGTGTAATGGATCCATTGCACCAGGCCATAGCGCTGTTGCAGGTAATACTCTTCTTTGTCGCCGCAGTTGCTGTAAGTACTGTCGCAGTTATAGCGATAGCTCACCACCAGGGTCGGCGTGTTCTTCGGCAATATTCCACCCAACGACAGGTTATATGGTCCCCAAACCTGGTTCACCGCCTGCTTCAAGGTATGCGAGCTTGAATTCGTGCAGCTCGTGTAAATTTCGTAGGAGGTGTTCGGAACGGTGATCGTGGAACCAGGGAAGCCGCCCTTGGCGCAGCGGTTTGTCAGCGGCATGTTGTAGTTGTTGGAAAACTTCTTGTAAGACTTGGGATCGTTCCACGAGTATTCAGTGATCCACAGATAAATAAAATTGTTGTCGTACAGTTGAATGTCCCAGGGATAACCGTTTCCGCCCTTTACCCAGTAAAACTTGTCGCTGTACATGGTGCTGTAGAGAGGGTTGGCCGTGCCGGTCATGTGTTGGGATCCGCGCAAGTCCGAGTCGAGAGTCATCCAGTCCAGCATGTCGTACTGTCCAGAAGGGCAACTGATGGTTGACTCCGCGTGCGCGAAGTTGGTTTGCGGGATCACTCCCAGGCAGGCGCCCAGGACCGTTGCTAGCAAGACAGCCTTAAACTTCATCGATTCCTCACAGAATGGAAGGGACCCAGCGTCCAATGAATCGAACCTGGCTTTGGGGAATGCACTCCTTCCCTCTCGTTCTGCCCAGGCAGATCCGCTAGCAAGACTTTGGGGCTCTCTGGATTTCTGCGGTGAGAGTACCTGCCTTGGAAATCATCAGCAATAAGACGAATGCCTTAACACGTGTGGAAATAAGTACAAACCCCTTCGATTTGGGGTAACGGGAGCGCTGGCAGCAGCATTTATGAGTTCGCGCCTGCGATCGTCATTCTCCATGCCGGTGTCGCAAACCCGCATGAACAGTGGTGATTTCTCACTGTGGAGCGCTGGGTCCGCTATCTACGAAAAAGTCTGTGATCTGCGTCACACAAGGTAAGTACACACAAAGGTGCTAATACTCAAGGAACTACCGGCGTTCATTATTCTTTCGATTTGGACATCGTCTCCGCCGCTGCATTGCCCCGAATCTGCCCTCTGTAGCAGGAATGAAAATTGTTAGAGCGGCCATCCGGAGTCAAGCCGTAAGCTGCCGAGGACAAAGAAATCGTACGGGACGTCCGGCCGCACTCGCGGAACGAAACCTACCAACGTAGCGGGCGGAAATGAGGAGGTGCGGGGGGCTTACCGCCGGAGTCCAGCCAAATCATCGGCTTTTTACTTTGTGACATTCATCACAGACAGTCGCTGTAGAATGACGAAATCGAACTCCAGGTTCCCTCGGCCCTAACCGAACATTAACGTCCTTTCCTTCCACCCTGTCAGGCCGGAGGTTGCTATGGGCCAGACCGTTGTTTCGTTCACCCTCACCCCAACCCCTCATTCACATCGCACGTAACACGATTTGGAGGTTTCTTATGTCGGCACTGCGAGCTGTTTCCATACCAGCGGCTGTCACCCAACAACATATTTCCGATAACACCGCCATGGGAGCTAACTTGACCGCGAATGGCGCTACGTTTCGCGTCTGGGCTCCGAACGCTAAGAAAGTCTATGTAATCGGAGATTTCAATAAGTGGACCGCTTCCGACCCGTGGCTCCTGCAGGAACGGGCCGGTGGACATTGGACCGGATTCCTTCCCGAGGCCAAGGAGGGAACGCTCTACCAGTTCTGGGTCGAAGGGGAGGGCGGATCGGGCCGGAAACGCGACCCGTATGCTCGCGAACTGGAACATACCTGGCCTAATCCGAGATGCGTGATTCGCTCAGCCGCGTCTTACCCCTGGCAGGATTGGACATGGCGCACGCCTGAATTCCGCGACCTTATTGTCTACGAGCTGCACGTGGGAACTTTTTTCGGAGACAACCGCGAGCGTCGGGTTGCCAAGTTCCTCGACGTCGCCAATCGTGTCGAGTACTTAGCCGACCTCGGCGTCAATGCGGTCGAACTGATGCCCATCGTGGAATACAACACGCCGCGCAGCGCGGGATACAACGGCAGCGATCTTTTTTCCCCTGAAATGGATTACGAGGCCGAGAATCCGATGGAGTTAAAGAAATATCTGGCCATCGTGAACGACCTACTCACAAAGAAGGGGAAAGCGCCCACTACTCTCGATGTGCTGGCTGTACCAATCAATCAGATGAAGGCGCTCATTGAGATCTGCCACTCGTATGGGCTGGCGGTGATCCTCGATGTCGTTTACAACCACGCATCGTCAGATCTGAAGAATCGCGCCAACGATCCGGAGTCTATCTACTTCTTCGACCAAGCTGCCGGCAATGACCCCAACGACAGCCAGTACTTCACGCGCGAGGACCATTGCGGCCCCATGTTCGCATTCTGGAAGCAGGACGTTCGTCAATTCCTGATTGACAACGCCAGGTTCTTTGTTGAGGAGTACCACGTGGATGGATTCCGCTACGACCAGGTCGCGGTCATCGATCGTCAGAATGCCGGCAGCGGTTGGTTGTTCTGCCAGGATCTGAATGACACCATCAACGCCTCGGATCCGTCGGCCATCAATATCGCAGAGTATTGGGGACCGGAGCCGGCGGTCGTGACAGCACGTCAGACCGGCGGAGCCGGATTCCATGCGGAGTGGCACGACGGACTACGCCACGCGATCCGCGGGTTACTCGGCGAAGCGGCTGCCGGCCGCGATGCCCAGATCCATTTTCAGCCGCTCGTAGATCAGCTGAGGGCGCCAGGATTTCGCGATGCCTGGCGCGCAGTGCAGTACGTCGAAAGCCACGACACCGTAAATCAGGATGGGCCGCGCATCGCCTCGCTCGCGGGAGGTGGGAATTCCCGCTCCTGGTATGCAACCAGCCGTTCTCGCGTCGCCACGGGAATTCTCCTGACCGCACCGGGTATCCCTATGTATTTCATGGGGCAGGAATTTTATGAGGACAAACGATGGTCCGACAGCCCCTCCGGCAGCCTTATCTTTTGGGACGGCCTGAACTCAGATCGCACCATGATCAATTTTCACCGCTTTACCCGTGAACTGACGTGGCTGCGACGAAGGCATCCTGCACTCCGAGCCGAGGGCGTTGCTACCATTCTGATGGACGATTTCAACCGCGTGCTGGCGTACCAGCGCTGGGTTCCGGATATCGGTCGCGACGTAATCGTCGTTTCCAGTCTTAACGAGTCCACGCAATACGGATTTCGAATCCCCTTCCCGTCGCAGGGCTTCTGGTTCGAAGTATTCAATAGCGATGTCTACGAGAACTGGGTGAACCCGATGGTGGCCGGCAACGGTGGAGGCGTCCAAGCAAACGGACCCGCCTACAACAGCCTTGGGGCTTCCGCTGAAATCACAATCCCTGCGAACGCGATACTCGTCTTCGCGCGCGACCAGGGAGACTAGACCGGAGTACGGTGCGTTTCCTCGGCGGCTACTGCGGCTGCGGCGGCCGAGCCTGGTTCGTGGGGGGAGTGGATGGTTCGATGACCGGCGTGTTATCGCGGCGCTTGAGTTGGATGGGGCCACCACGCCGGATTTTTTCCTCACGCTGCGCTTCCATGTTTGCCTGAGTTGCCTCGTCGTTGCTGGCAGCGACCTGGGCTAGTTGCAGACCCTGCATCTCGTGACGGTTAGCAACCGTGACCCGCGCCGCGGAGCCTGAGGCTGCTCGCGCGCGCTCATAGAAGTCGGCCGCCGTTTCCTGGTCGCCATTCAACTCGGAGACGAATCCCATGTTGTTCAACGAAAACGCATTGTAGCCGTCGAGCTGGTAGGCCTCGAGGAAGAACTTGCGCGCCGCGGCGACGTCGTTGCGATTTAATGCTGACACCCCTCGCAGATTCAGACGCGCTACCTGCGCGGGAACGCTTTGTTCGGTTTCGATGCGGCGTCGCACCGCCCGCGCGTTGGCTTCGGCAACCTCGCTGATAGGTTTGCCCCGCCACCTTGGATCGAGCGCGACCACGACCTTCTCATTGGAACGCAGGTTCGCAGCCTGGTCGTAGTACCTTGCCGCGGCTTCCAATTCGCCCTCAGCTTCCATGGTGTAACCCAGGTTGTTGAGCGTGAACGGGCTACGGGCATCGACGGCGAGCGTTTTCTGCAACAACGCGTCCGCTTCCTGGGTACGACCCTGTGTTAACAAGCTCATGGCCTGGACATTTCCGCGATTCACTCTGAGATCGCGGTTCCCAAAAGCGGTCGTGATTTCGGTGAGAGGTTTGCCTTTGAGCTCTGGAACACTTGCCTGATCAATCGTGGTCTCAGATTGCTGCCGGGACGCAAGTTCATAGTAGCGCTGTGCCCGTTCCACCTTCCCTTGCAGCTCCGATACAAATCCCAGGTTATTGAGAGTGAAAGGATCGTCAGGGTCGATCAGGTATGCTTTGTAGAAAAGCTTCTGCGCCTTTTCGATCTGATGCTTCTGGATGGCCTTGACCCCTTCGCGATTGAGGGCCTGCACCGGGGTTGGCTTTGAGCGTTTTGGGATGGTAATGCGCAAATCTCCAGCCCACAACTGGAGCGCGCTGAGCACAACCGCCACCACCAGGATCGAGCGAATTCCCTGATTCCTCATAGATGAAAGCATCCAATACGGTTCGCGTTTAAGATGCCCATCCAGCAGTTCGCGTTGGCCGGTTTAGGCTCCCTATGCCCTGCCGTTTCAGTCACTTTGGCCACCCTTCCAGCGCTCTCTGCATCCAAGAACTCCGGAAATCTATGTCGCACCTACTTCGAATCTCAGCGGCCGTGGTTCTGGCCGGAGCCCTCTATGCCCAGACTCAGCCAGGGGCGCAGCCTGCCGATCCCAAGCCAGAGTCTCCGGCGAGCCCCACGGTTACCAAGCCGGCCACAGGCCAGGAGCATGACCCCTTATTCGACCTCCCACCGGTGCCCAACAAGAAAGTTTCATTGATTGGGGGGACTATCGTGAAACTGGATCCGGTTCTGAGCCGTCTCACGGTGCAGCCATTCGGCGCCCAAAAGAAGATGGGAGTATCGTTCGATCCGCGAACCCAAGTGTTCCAGGATGGCCAGCCTGTGCATGATCTCAATCTCAAGGCAGGCCAGCGCGTCTATCTCGACACGATGCTGGATGGAAGCAGCATTTTTGCCAAGCGGATCTGGATCCAGACGGCGCCCGCAACCGGCAGCGGCCGCGGGCAGGTGATGGCTTACGATGCCGGCAGCGGAGAACTGACCCTGCGTGATGAGCTATCGGCCAGGCCCGCGAAGTTCCATTTGGACGCGGCGACCGTGGTCCGGAGTCAGAATCAAAAGGTCTCGGCTGCGGACCTGACGCCAGGCTCTCTAGTCACTTTGAATTTCGGCCCCCAACAAGGCAAGTTCGACACGGTTCGCGAGGTCGAGATCCTGGCCAAGCCGGGCGCCACTTTCTCGTTCTTTGGACGGGTTACGTACGTGGACCTGTCGCGCCGCATGATCGCGGTGGACAACCGTCCTGACAACAAGAACTACGAAATTTATCTCGAGACGATTCCCCGAGGCGACATGCGAAAGCTGCACGAGGGGTCGATCGTGGGCGTGACCGCTGTGTTCGACGGGAAAAACTACGTTGCGCGGGAGATAACTTTCGCGCCCGCGGAATCGTCGGAAACCGAACCGCAATAAGATCAGTGCGACGGTGTGCGGGGCGTGTATTCCAACCGGCTTCGCAGTGCACGCTCGATGGCCACATCGGGCGGCTCCTCAAGCCAATAAGTGACGAAATTCCGCGCGTAACGAAGCAGCGTCGAAAAGTCGGTCTGGTACCAGCAACACTCAGTCATACGCGGCGAAAACCCGCAGAGAAAGCGGAACCTGCGATGAATGTCGCCGGGAAAGACCAGGCTGGCGGCCGCCATCCGATGGTTTCCTTCGATAATGGTGAGTGGGCTGCTCTCATCGATTCCGATCAACAACACCGCATTGGCGTCCAAACCGTTCGGCAATTGAGAGGTCAACGAGCGCAGCTTGGTCACAAAAGTATCACTGGCATTTGATCCCACGCGCTCGCGAATGCGCTCGCTCATATCGGAAAGGTAAAAGCTGCGATCAGCCAAGCGCCGCCAATGATTGCGTGGAAAAACACGCAGGCGCTGCACGTCGTCGTTCTGCAGTTCGACCTCCCACCATTCGGTATCCGCAGGAAGTTCGCGCCACAGGCGTCCGCGCCGGCGAAACAACAACGCGCGGCGGATTTTGTTCTCGCCGGCATTGTGCAGGTCCGGAGACGTGACGATCTTTTGGAACCTCTCCCGGTAAGCATCGAACTCCGGTTGATAGAACTCGCTGCGCAGGAATTCCGCAATGACCTCCTGCTCCGAAACCCGGCGCAGCTTGGTGAGCTTGGAATAGAGCATGTCCTCACCCGAGGCGGAAGCACGTTCACGGGACCGCAGAAACGGGATGGAAACTGTCACCAGCAATGCCAGCATCAGGACCAGTTGCACTACGATCACCTGGCTCAGGTTGCGGTGGATCAGGTAAATGCCGGCGATGATTGCTGCGCTGAAGCCCAACTGCAACCAACTGACGTTGCCGATCTTTCGGGAAATCTCGTAGCTCATCAGCACTACGCACAAGGAATACAGGCCGGTCGTCGCCGCATATAGCACCAGCAAGGAGGAATAGGAATGATGCAGGCCTAAGGGGAAACCAGAACCCAACAACATCTGCCACAACCGGGCAGGCGCGAGCCATACCCCTAAGGTGAAGAGCGAGGTGATAAGCACAACCAGCAACAGGGCGGTGCTCAGAACCGCCCGGCCGTCGCGCTCGTGCGAACGTACTCCCGCCGAAAACGGGAACATGCTGCTCACCACGGACCAGGACAACATGTACACCACGCGCCCTACCAGGGCGACCGCAGCATACAGTCCGGCCTCGGTCGCGGAGAAGAAGTGCTTCACCAGCACAATATCGAGGTTGTTGATGATTACTTGTCCGACGAAAAATACGGTGGCCTGCACGCCTTCTCCGAGCGCCTGGGGGAGGCCTGCGGTGGCATCAATGGTCAAGTCGCGATGCGGGCGCGCGAAAAAATAGGCAAGAACGATGGAAGCCACCATGGCTCCGATCACGCCGTCAACACCGTACCCCAGACGGATCAAAAGTATGGCGCCCGCCAGTTTCACAACGACTTCGAGAACGAAGTTGGTAGCCAGGTGGGGAAAGTCATACATTCCTTGCATCAGGCCGCGCCGAGCGCCCAAGGGAATGTAGAAGATTACGCCCCCCGCCAGCAGCAGAATGTAGCTGCTGGTAGGAAGGTTGAGGTAGTGCGCAACGGAACCGCTGCAATAGACGAGCAGTAGGGTGACGGCAACGCCCACCAGCCATGCCCGCCGATGCAGGAAGCGGTAAATCCCCACCTTCGCCGGAATAAAGTCATTCTTGGCGACAAACTTCGAGCAGAGCAGCTGAAATGACAGCGTGATCGAGGACAACAACATTAACACCGTGTAAACCGCACTGGCGTGTCCAAAACCTTCGGCTCCCAGGCTGTGAGCCACCGCGAGGTTGTAGATCAGGTTCATGCCGCCGACCACGCCGGAACTTACCAGCATGATCATGCTTCCGCTGAGCAGACGAGTCCGAAGCGAGCCACTGCTGCTATCCCGTCGCCAAAAATGCACGGCTCGGGAGCGCAGAATCTCGGTTGCCGCGGTGAGTGGACTATCAGATTCCATTGGACCCGTCTCGGACATTACACCTACTACCAGGAGAATTTCGTCTCCAACCTCTCAGAGAGCTCTGATTTTGTAACTTGGGGGTGGGTTCTGAGATGCCAACCGGGGTGGAAACTGTTTGCAAAAAATGCATGATCGTCAAAATAAAGTGAAACGGATCACGGGCCGAACCTGGGTCTGGGTTTGTCCTACGAAATTGTAGAACGTCTGCTGCTCCAGCCCGAGCGAGAAACGCAACGGGTAAGTGACTGGCACTCCGTCGCTTAAGGGGCGCTCCACCGACCTCACGTACGACACCAGGAAGGAATTGGTGATGTTGTCGTACGCGTGGTATCCCTCGCCTCTCGACCACACTCCCGTGGCCGAGATCGTCCAACGCATGTTTGGCTTCACCTCGAGATTGAACGCCGGTCTTATGGCCTGCGCAATTGCGAATTGCTGGTCCTGCACCCGCCATGACCGCAGATATTCGCCAAAGACCGAGGCCTTTATGTGCTCGCCGAACTTGCGCTGGACTCCGACGTAGGTGCTGGTGCTGAAGTACTCGCGAATGAGCGGGCGGAACAGGAGGTCGCGGACCTCGTAGCCGGTGATCAGAGATGTCTTGCCCCACGGCCTCCCCACCACGAAATCAAGTTTTCCAATCAGGTCGCGTGAGTGCAGGTTTTGTTCGGTAAACGGCCCCGCTTCCCGAATTCCGGTCGCGGTAAAGGACAGCCAGTTAAAGAATGGGCTGCTGTAAATATAGAGGTATTGCCGGAACAGATTCTGGTTCAGATCGTGTGGATCCGAGGTGTCGCGGCGAACCGTGAACTGCAAACCCGGAGTAAAAGCAAGACGGTTATTTCCGAATTTCAGCACCGGATTGATGGCGCCGTTGAAAATGGTGTCGTAGGTATTGCGGTTCTGCACGATAAACTCGCTCGGAATCAGCACCGTGCCGCGAGCATTCCGCTCCTCGACCAATCCGCTGATCACGGGGAAGCCGTTGAGGTGAACCCGGTAGCGCGCATCCGCCAGGCTTTCAAACGAGGTACGTGGGGGAGGCAGCACGGTGGAAGTCTCCGAAAGGCCGCGCAACTTCGCGTCCAGCGTATAAATGTTGATGTCTTCAAAAATCGGGCTGAACGAGGCGTCGGTCGTGACGCTGAGGGTGTCGTTGATCTGCCTGCCCTCGGCTCCTGCCAAATCCAACTCGGTGCGAGCAGCGTAGTCGTTCCCGGTTACAAGGCGGTTGGCGCGCGCGTAATAGGTCAGCGCCTGCACCGTGTCGCGCTGCTGCTGATACACGTTGGCCATGGCGATCAGATATTGGTAGTCCTCGCTGGTATCGTTGCTGGTCCCCAGCGAGGCGAGCAGATCGTGCGCACTCTGGGTCTCACCTAGAGCTAGATAGGCGTTTGCCAGGCCAACGTTGACCGCCTCCGGATCGGCCCCTGCGGTTTGAGCGCGCTCAAAATATTTCTTGGCCAGGTCAAAGTCTTTCACCTCCATGAGCACGTACGCGGCTTGCAGGATGTTGTCGGCGGTCACCGGATTGGCCTCGCCGACACGCGCCTCGGCAAAACCGAGGCTGATTTGCTGCTCCGCATCCGCGGCGCGGCCTTCGTGAGCAAAAAACCGGGCCAAGGCAAGGCGAGTTTCCACGCGGTCCGCGTCGGGAGAAGTGAGGGCGCGTGAGTAATGCTCCATTGCGGCCTGACGGTCACCAAGGGTCAACAGCGCTTCGCCGGTCGCAAGCAGCACTTTGCTGTCATGTGGCGCCTTTTGCTCGGCGGCGGTCACGGCTTTGAGCGTGTTATCCCGATCATGCAGCTCGGCATAAGCGCGCGCCATTTGCGCGTAAACGGTTGCGTCGTCCTGGGGCGAAACACCCACCGCGTTCTTCAAGGTCTGGATGCTCTCGTCAAAACGCCGCTGCCGGAAGAGCACATCGGCCAGGGAAATCCGCGTCTGAACGTTATTGGGCTGAATCTTCAAGGCGGCCCGGTATTCCGCTTCTGCCTTGGTTAACTGCACTTGTTGCCGATATGCTTCGGCCCGGGCGAGGTGCGTGGCGTTGGATTCCCCTAGCAACTTCGCTGCGATGTTAGCTTCCTTCAGGGCAGGCTTGGACCGGCGAAGACGCAGATTCGCGTAAGCCAGTCCGAGATGTGCTTCGCCGTAGTCCGGACGGAGCTTCAGAGCCGTTTCAAAATCCTGGGAAGCGCGGGTGGCCTCTTTCAGATCATTCAGCACAAACCCGCGGTTTACGTAAGAAGTCGGAACATTGGGGGCCAGTTCGATCGCCTTGGTGAAGTCAGCGACAGCTTCGTTCAGTTGGCTGTAGTGCGCGTGAACGTAGCCCGCGATCAAGCGCAAATCCTTGTCCTTCGGGAGGATCGGCTGATATTTCACCGCGATGGCATAGGCTTCCTCGTACTTGTTCAGGAACAGCAAGTCGTAAGCGAGATAAACGGGCGCCTCAGGATCCCGCGGCAGTTTCTCCAGAACTTTGTAACCCAGTTCAGCGGATTCGGCATACTTTCCGTTCAGTGTCAGGTAGCGCTCGTGCTCACGCATCACCTGCGGACTTTGGCTGAGCACACTGCTGGCAACAGCCCGATCTACCCAGTTCTTTGCAATCGCCATCTGGTGGCTTTCCAGTGCCGAGTTGATTCCGCCCGATACCACCAAGGGGTTGGTGGGCGCGATTTTGTGCGCGCGCTCGTAGTTCGCCTGCGCTTTCGGGTAATCCTTGTCGGCGGTGTAAAGATCGCCCAAGGCCAGATAGGGGACGTAGTCGTCCGGATACAAGCTGGCCAGCTTGGTGAAATATTTCTCCGCGGCCCTGGGATCGCCGAGGTCACGCGCCAGGTAGCCAATTCCGGTCAGTCCCGCCTGGTTCGCCGGATCTATGGTCAACGCTTTCTGGTACAGCTGGTAGGACTCCTGCTTGCGATCCATCTTCTGCAGCAAGTTGGCGTAGTTCAGCGTGATGTTGACGTTGTTCGGGTCGAGACTCTGAGCCTGCTTGATATCTTTTTCCGCGGAGGCGTAATCGCGGTAGTCCGCCTCAACCAACGAACGAAGTCTCAGAAATTCCGGCTGATTGGCTTCGTCCAGGCCCGTGATTTGGCTCAAACCGCTCTTAGCCGCCGCGAGTTCGGTCTCCGCAAGTTGCGGCTGAGTCGTTTGGGTGAACAACTCGTACAGGCTGAGGTGGAGTTGGACTGGATAAAGCGGTCCTTCCGGGACCCCTTCGGGAGGAAGATGGCTGACCGCGAACTGATACTCGCGAATGGCGTGTTCCGCGCGATTTTCGCTGCTGGCAATCTGACCTCGGATAGCGTGCAGGCGGTAACTGTCCGCGTCGAGAGATTCTGCACGCTGCAGGAACTTATTGGCGCGGGCGAAGTCGTGAACATTGACCAGCGCTTGCGCTGCGCTGAGTTGAAGGCCGGGATCGCCCGTGGTCCGGCTTGCAGCCTCGGTATAGGTATCTGCCGCTTCCTTCTTCTTTCCGGCCAGCTGATAGGTGTAGGCCAGTTCCGGCAAGGCTGAGGCCGCTTTGCCCGCCTTTTTCAGAGTCGCAATAGCAAGGTCATACTGTTTAGCGTCGCGATAAAAAGCTGCCACGGCCCGAAGGACGTTGGGATCGTTAGGGTCACGGCTCTGCGCACGATCCAGGTACGCCTTCATCTGGTCGGGTTGATTGAGGCGTTGATAGGCACGCGCAATCAGTAATTCCGCTCGTGAGGAGGGCTCGATCGCTTCGCCGCGCTTCAAAAGTCCGACGGCAGTATTGGGATCCTGACTCAGCGCCAGTTCTCCGGCGAGGAGCAGATCGGTAACGCTCTTGGGATTTGCCGCCAGAACCTGCTTCAGGATCTCCTGCGCCTTGCTGGCCTGCCCCATGCGCGCGTAGGTCTGCGCCAGTCCGGACAATCCCTGAATCGACGAGGGCTGGTTCTGCAAGCCACGCTGGTAGGCGTCGACGGAGATCTGGTATTTGCCGGCCAGGCGAGCCGAATATCCCAGTAAAAACCAGAGATTGGTATCACCCGGCGCCGATTTGGCGGCGCGCTGGGCAGAAGCCACAGCGGTCGCGTAATCGCCCTTATTCAACGCCTGCTGCGCTGCGCGCGCTTCCCGAGCCACCTCGATGCCCGATCCCCAACCGATGCCCCCGCTTGGGGCTTCGGGGCTAGCCGTCTGCGAGGTCGAGGAAGGCGACTTTTTGCTGGAGGATTTCTTCCCGGAAGATGATTGTGAAGGGGGATTGGGCTGCGGGTTGATTTCAAATGTCTGTGCCGCCAGTCCGCTGGCGACCAGCAACACGAAACCAAAGAAGGCTAAATTTGGCAGCTTCCTTGTCATGGGTGCGGTGCGGGCGCCTATGACTTACTCCAAAAAGTCCTGCGCTAGCGGAGACTTGGATGGCGAAGCACCTGCTGCGGTTGGTTCGAGAGTGCCACACCAGCTCTGAATTTCTGTGGATTTGGCCTCCCGCGTGCACCGCGTCCAGCAATCGCTGACCAGTCAACCTTCACTCGACTTACGGAATCAAACCGGCTGCTCACAAATCTGGGGAGGATTTCTTCCACCGTGGACACCACCTATTTACGCCGACCGATCCCCCTGGGGGCAATCGTGTTGTTGGCGGCGGCGATCTATGCTCCGCTGCTGTTCATGCAACTGCCTTTGACCACCTCGTACGACGCCAACTTTCACGTCTTTTTTGCTTCCCACTATGCCCAGCACTGGTTTGACCCATGGAACGAAAAATGGTTCGCTGGGTTTTCACAGACCACTTATCCACCGCTCGGCCACCAGGTCATTGCGCTGCTTTCCTACGTAGTCGGACTGCGCATGGGACTGATGTTGACGCAACTGATCGCCGTGCTGCTGGTTCCTGTCGGTGTTTACCGATTCGCGCGACTCTGGGTAAATGAGCGCGCCTCCAGCTATGCTGCGTTTTTCAGCGTCTTCCTGGGAGTGCTTTGCTTCCTGGTGTTTGCGGCCGGGCAACTGTCCACCACGCTTTCGGCGCCGATTTATCTGCTGGCGATTCCGTACTTCTATCACTGGTCCCGGTCGGCCGACTGGCGCGCCCTGATCAAGGGCGTGGTGGTGATTCTGGCCGCGGCATCGGTGCACCACGTCACCCTGATCTTCGGATCATTTCTGTTCGCATTGCCTGTGATATGGCTCGCCGTTATTGATCGTGACGAGAACAGCTCGAGCATTGCCGTGCTGGCGCGGGCCGGCGTATTCGCCGTGCTCGCAGGCATTGGCGTAGCAATCGTTCTGCTCCCATACTGGATCGCCATCATCAAGCACCCGATCGAGCAGATCCCGATTCCTCATGCCAGCCGTTCCAACCTGCTGCTGAACATCAATTACCTGATCAACTATTTCCTGGTTCCCTACGGAGCATTGCTGCTGGCGTTGCCCTTCATCGTTTGGATCGGAGCCTCGAACCGTCGCCTGCGCCCATTGCTGCTGGGGTTCTGGGTGGCATTCATCTTCGGACTCGGCGGCACGACTCCGATTCCGAGGCTGCTCCTGCGGCGCGCATTCGACGTGCTTACCTTCGAGCGCTTTACTTTGCTGGCGGCGCTGTTGGCAATGCCCCTGCTCGGATTGCTGGCAGAGCGACTGATTGACCGGTTTCGGGTAAAAGCTGCCGTGGGATTGGCCATCGCCTCTGTGGCAACGATATCCATGGCCCTGGCCTGGCTTACCTGGAGCCCGTTTCACACCAGTGGCGGCCTGGAGGTAGACGCCGTCGTGAACTTCTTGAATCACGATGGGCACGACCGCTACCGCTACATCACGCTGGGCTTTGGCAACGCCCTGCCGAAGGTTTCCACCTACACCGACGCCAGCAGCGTAGACGGCGAATACAACTCCGCCCGCCTGCTGCCGGAAATGACCCACTACGGATCGGCGCAGTTCACCAGCGCAAAATATTTCGGCACCGCCGGAATGGAATCGCTTAGGGCGATTCTGAAGCACGCCAACCATTACGGACTGAAATTCATATTCGTGCACGATCCCTACTACGAACCCCTGTTGGCATTTGCCGGGTGGCGCAAGATCGAGGTTTACAACTCAGGGTCGATCAGTGTCTGGTCGAAGGACGATGTACCCCCGGCGCGCCCGATCCCTTCCGACGCCATCCCTGCGCCTTGGGAGGGACTGATGTGGGGGACGCTACCGCTGGCCAGCAGCATCCTGGCCATTCTGCTCCTGCTGTTTGTCCCGGACCGCGTCCGGGCTTCAGAGCCGGTGGTAGAGATCCCTTCCCGCACTGGCGAACGAGTGTACGTAAGACAGGAGGTGCGTCCTTGAGCCGGCTGCTCGCGATTGGCATCGTTGTCGCAACTCTCATTTTTGTCGGTCTGGCATGGGTTCAATCCGGAGGTCTGGAGCGCCATCGCATGAGCGCGGCCCAGACGCCCGAAGAAGCGGTTCGTCTCATGCTGACCGATGTGCAGAACCATAACTGGAATGATGCGCACGCGCGGTTGGCGAATGCCAGCGACATTGAGCAGCGGGCGCTGGTTCACGACCTTGCGGGCAGCAACGGCAGCCTGCGCACTTATGCGTCGCTGGAGAGCTTCGACGTTTGGGGCCTTCACAAGGATGATCGAACCGCGACGGTTCGGGCAAAGTTGCATTACTCCACCGCTGTTGGTGCGCTCGATGACATTCGCGACATGAAGGTGGAGCGCAGCGGCGATGCCTGGAAGGTAGTCTGGCCGACCAATACTATGCCCAAACTGGCGCCGCAGGTCATCCCTGTAAATTACTTGCGCTGGGACATCATCAACCGCGGCGCCGGCGATGACTGGGGCGTGCAGAACGTGGACTCTCCCCAGGTACGAATCGTTTCCATGAACGCGCTGGAGCGTCCCGATCGCATCGTGCTGGTTGGCGAAATCGTAAATGAAGATACGGTTCCCGCGTACGTGAACGTGGGCGCGACTCTGCTGGCTCCCGACGGCAGCGATCTTGCGCAGGAAACGAGCTTCGACAAGATCTCTCATACCTTGCTGCCAAAACAGGTTTCTCCCTATCGCATCGACTTCCCTGGCTACAAGCTGAAACAGATCAAGAGTGTGCGCATGGATGCCAAGGCAATGCTGGTCCCGGGGAGCGCGGATCCGGTCATCGAAGTTGGACAACAACGCATCGAGACCGACCCGCTGGGCAAGAAAGTGCTGCGGGGAGACCTCGTGAATCAGAGCGGACAGATCGTCAACATTCCCCACGTGGTCGCGGCTTACTACGACTCGAACGGGAAGGTGATCTGGGTATCCGACGGCTATGTGGACCAGGAACTGATGCCACAAATTCCGGTCAGCTTCGCCGTGGATGTTCCCGACGACGTAGCCTCCAAGGTACAAAGCTACCGCGTGGTCGTGAACTACTACAACAATGACAATACGGGGAACTCGTAAGATGCGGCGCGGGTGGATACAGCTTGGGCTCATCTTTCTGGCGCCGCTTGCCTGCCTAAGCGCTGCGAGCGCGCAGCAGCTTCGCGCTCCCGCGCAAGTAACCGCGGGTAAGGATTTTAGCGTGAGCACCAACGGCAGCGGAGATGGGTCTTTCTACTTGATTGGTCCTGCGCATGCAGCCAAGCGCGAGATCAAGCTGGGCGGCGAAGTCCAGGTTCGCGGTGAGGAGATCGAGAAGGCCGGACGTTACACCGTGATCGCTTGCGCCGGGAGCCAATGCGATTCGGCAACCATCCATGTGCAGCCGGATGCGGCCTCTCGCTTGAGCCTGCTCGTGCATCCCTCACGGGTTCGCGTGGCCACACCGAATGCGATCAGCGCCGTGGCTTTCGTGTTCGACAAATATCACAACCTGGTTTTCACCCAGCAGCCGGTCAACTTCGAAGTGACGTCGACCGCCGGTTCGACGATCACTGCCAGCCGTCCCAGCAGTGATGGCGTGGCCTGGGTGCGGCTGACCTCGGCCAGCAAAGAAGGTCCGGCAAAGATCGCCGCCTCAGTGGGCAAGACCACGGAGGTTCGCATCGTACGGCAGGTCGCCTCCGACGCCTGCAATTTGCGCATTAAAGCGCAACCGAACGGAAAAAGGATCGTGGTCGAGACCGACCCTGTCCGCGATTGCAGTGGCAACGCCGTACCGGACGGAACTGTGGTCAGCTTCACACAGGTTGGCCCGAACGGCAAAACAACCGTCGATGCGCCGGTGAAGAAGGGGGTCGCGCGCGTGGAACTTCCGGCGGCGGGCCCTTCACGAATCACAGTGGCCTCAGGCGTCGTGACCGGAAATGAGCTCAGCGTAGGAGGCCGGCCATGATCCGCAGACTGCCGCTTCTGTTGTGCATTGCCCTGCTCTCCGTGCCGCTGTTTCATGTTTCGGCGGAGGATGGCTTGCCCAAGGTGGAGTTGAGCGCCAGCAATCTTCAGCCGCGCCCGATCGAGGATCTCACCAGCAAGTCGGTGCCGCGAGACTACGCACATGCTTGGCAGACCATGGCGCAAGCGCTCGACAGCAACCGTGTCGATCTGATCAACGGCTACTTCACCGGTTTTGCGAAAGAAGATCTGACCAGCCGCATTGAGGAGCAGAAGAAAGCCAACATTCACGTCCGCTACGACGACCGCGGGCACAAATTGGAGGCGCTGTTTTATTCGCCGGCCGGCGACGCCATGTTGCTGCGCGACCGCGCGCAACTCGAGATGCAGATCATGGATGGCGACAAAGTCATCGATCGCGAACAGCTGAATATCCAGTACATGGTGATGATGACGCCCGGCGCCGATCGCTGGCTGGTGCGCGCTTTGCGGGCGACTCCGGAGGAACACCGGTAAGGCCCCAACGGCACCTGTAGATTCAATCCTTCCCGCTGCCGTGGCGCATCGTACTAATTGAAACGCATGGAAACGAACCTTAGCATGAGGCACAAATCAGCAATTCTGGTCGTGCTCGCGGGCTTGTTCATCCTCACCAGCGGATGTGCTACACACACCCCCAGCATTCACCGCTCCATCGATCAAAGCGTGCGTACCGCGGATGTTGCCCCCAAAGTGGTGGCCGATTACCAGCCATGGTTCGGCGCCCACAATCACATTAATGTCGGTTACTCCACGCAGGACCCTGCAGTGCTTCGCAAGCAGATTCAGCAAGCCAAAGAGATGGGCATTTACGCCTTTGCCGCCGACTGGTACGGCGACCGGCAGCCCTACATTGATCGCAGCTATGCCCTGCTGCAGCACGTGGCGAGTGAGACCGGTTTTCACGTCGCGCTCATGTACGATGAAACCGAAGAGGACACCGGCCGCGCTACTGACGACGCACTGGAGGCTATGGACAAGGCCTACAAGCAGTACATTGGCCCTGACGCCCCGGCAAGGCAGGCGTACCTGACCTACAACGGACGTCCCGTCATCTTCATCTTTCCCAAGCGCGGCCATACCAACTGGGATCAGGTTCGAGCCCAGGTGAACACCTGGGAATCGCCGCCGATTCTGATTTACAAGGACCTTCCGCCTGCCCAGTACGCAAAGAATTTTGACGGCTACTACGCCTGGGTGCACCCCGGTCCGAAAGGCTGGGCTGCAGACGGCAGTGAGTGGGGGCAGCAGTACCTGGAGACCTTTTACAAGAGGATGAAAGAAAGGTTCCCTGACAAGATCATCGTGGGCGGCGTCTGGCCGGGCTTTGACGACAGAAAAGCTTCCTGGAGCCTGAATCGGCGCATGGATCGCCGTTGCGGGAAGACCTTCGAGGACACTCTGCACATCTTCCGCGAGCACAACGATCCCAGCCGCCCCATGCCGTTCGTGATGATTGCCACCTGGAACGATTACGAGGAAGGCACGCAAATTGAAAACGGCATTGCCCAGTGCAAGGGCTCGCAGCCGCAATCGTTTCCTGGGGGCCGCTAAGTCCCGACAACATGCTGCTCCCTACTGCCATCCAACACAGGTTTAGCTGGGAGGAATCTGCCTGATGCCTAGCAGCTCGTCCGGAGCCCGCCACGTCGGGGTTCAAGCTCGGCTTCTGTTTCGCGCCTACTCCGGAGACTGGCAAGAACCGGCTACGGATCTCGGAGCCCTGTCACCGGAATTTGACTACATTGTTGGCCTCGACTCCGCGGGAAGGCAGGAGTTCCTCCGTTACGCGGACATGCATCACGTGACCGTCCGTGTTCTGCGCGTGATTCGTAATGCGGCTCTATCCGCGGGAGAGGCAAATCTTCGCGAGTGGTGCGATCTGGCCCTCAAGCAGGAACACCTGCGGATCGATCGGGCTCTCTCTTACCTTGCCCCCATCTGCGCCGCGCTGGACCTGGCAGGCTGCACGACAACAGTTATCAAGTCTCTGGACCATTGGCCTGACCTTGGTTCGGATCTCGATCTGTACACGAGCGGCGACGCGGACAGGGTTTCCCAGGTGATGACCTCGGAGTTCAAGGCCAAGATGGAGGCCAGAAGCTGGGGCGACCGCTTGGCCAACAAGTGGAACTTTGCGGTGCCCGGTTTGCCGGAGCTTATCGAAATCCACGTGCAATATCTAGGACAGACCGGCGAGCAGACAGCTATGGCAAAGCGGGTTGTGGAGCGGAATGTTGCGAGAACGTTGAATGGACGAACTTTCCGTGTTCCCGCTCCCGAAGAACGGGTTTTGATTTCGACATTGCAGCGCATGTACCGTCACTTCTATTTTCGACTCTGCGACATGGCTGACTTCACGGCGCTTCTGCAAAGCAGCGCCATCGATTTCGCGGAGCTTCGGCGAGCCGCCGCCAGCGGGGGGATCTGGCCCGGTGTCGCCACTTTCCTGTTCCTGGTCTGGAAGTATGCGGAAGAGAATGGGGGGACTGCTCCGCTGCCCGAAGACGTCTCCAGGGCTGCTTACTCTTCTGAAATCCGGGTCCACTTCGAAGATAATTTCCTGCGGGTTCCGAAACTCCCAGCAGCAAGCTTGTACGGTTCGCAATTGCTCTGTGCGAGTATGCATCGCGACCTGCGCGCGATGCTTCGTCTCCCTTTGCTTCCACCTTTAGCAGTGAGCGCCCTTGTGGCATATCGCCTGACAGGAAGCGACAAGGGCGTCTGGTGACTCTGTTTCTAAGGATTTCCGCGGTTCGGCGCTACAGCATGTCCCGGATGTTGTATTTCTCAAAGCCCTTGTAGACTTAATACATGACGCAGGGCCTCTCGAGAGCTTCCGACGCAAACCACTCTTACGGATGATTGGTTGTCTCCCCTGGCTATTGTCCTGTGCGGAACATATCAGATCGCTAAACCGTGAAAACCAAGACATTGTGTTGAGAGCGCGGAGTAGTGAACGTGCTCAGAAAAGGACCCCAGCATGAGAATTGCACAGGTCGCGCCATTGTACGAAAGCGTACCTCCCAAGCTCTACGGAGGCACCGAGCGTGTTGTATCGTTCCTGACAGAAGAATTGGTCAGGCTGGGGCATGACGTAACGCTGTTTGCGAGCGGGGATTCCATGACCAGTGCTCGCCTGGTCTCGGTTTGCCCTCAAGCACTACGTCTTGACGCTCGCTGCAAAGATCAACTCGCGCAACACATCCTGCTGTTGCAAAGAGTCTTTGACCATAAGGACGAATTCGACCTTGTCCACTTTCACTTGGACTATCTGCATTTCCCCCTCACCCGCAGAGAGCAGTTGGTGAGCGTTAGCACGCTGCATGGACGGCTTGACATACCGGACCTGGTGCCGATGTATCAGGAGTTTCGTGAGATGCCGGTCGTATCCATTTCCGACTCCCAGCGTAAGCCTCTGCCCTGGGCCAACTGGCAAGGGACGGTGTACCACGGGATGCCGCTGGATCACTATGAGTTCCATCCCCAGGGCGGGGATTATCTTGCATTTCTGGGGCGAACTTCTCCGGAGAAAGGCCTTGATCAGGCAATCGCAATTGCCAAGCTGGCAAACATGCCCCTAAAGATCGCGGCAAAAGTGGACCCAGCTGACCACGAGTATTTTGAGACTGAACTGAAGCCCTTGCTACGGGATACGAACGTTGAGTTCATTGGAGAGATCGGTTATCCGGCCAAGAATGAGTTTCTGGGAAATGCTGCCGCTGTGCTGTTTCCCATCAACTGGCCAGAACCGTTCGGTCTGGTTATGATCGAGGCCATGGCCTGCGGTACTCCCGTGATCGCCTATCCTGGCGGGTCGGTAAACGAGATCATGCAGGATGGCGTCACGGGGTTCGTGGTGCGGGGGGCGCGTAGCGCGGCCGACGCCTTGCAGCACATCGACAAAATTGATCGCCTGAAATGCCGGCAATACTTCGAGAACCGCTTCAGCGTGGAGCGCATGGCCCAGGATTACGTGGCCATTTACGAACGCCTGGTGAAGCGCGAGCCAGCGCCGCTTACTCTTACCGATGGAGTTCTCGATTGGATGAAACTAGAGTCACCCAGCAGTACTACATAGCGACTCGGTCGTCGCCCGCCGACGACCGGAGTCGGGTCCTAAAATATGGAAATATGTTCGCCGTCTTCGATCGTTACGGAGACATCGAACCCCTGGGCCTTGGCGAGCAGGGCATCTTTTACCAGGGAACGCGGTACTTGTCAGAGCTGGCGGTGTACCTGTGGAATGCTCGTCCGCTTCTGCTGAGTTCCACCATTAAGGCTGACAACTTTCTTTTTACCGCCGATTTGGCGAACGTTGACGTTTCCCACGGCGATAACGTCGTCATCCATCGCGGCGCACTGCACCTGCTACGTTCCAAGTTTCTATGGCAGGGTTCCTGTTACGAGCAGTTCAAACTCTCAAATTACGGGCTGGAGCGAATCGACGTTCCCTTCCGCATTGCGATCGGCACCGATTTTGCCGACATTTTTGAAGTCCGCGGCATGCGGCGCGAGCAGCGCGGTGTCCGCCTGCCCGACGTGGTTGGCAGCGAAACAGTGGAGCTTGCCTACCAGGGACTCGACAATATCGTTCGCCGAACCAGGATCCATTGCGATCTTGCCCCGCAACGCATCACTTCGTCGGAACTGGAATTTGATTTTTCGTTGAGGCCAAAGGAATCCGTCATCTTTCATCTGACTGCCGCCTGCGATCCCCCGGGGCGGGAACACTCGATTTCTTTCGCGAGTGCGATGTCGGCCGCAGGCAGCGAGATGAAGGCTGCCACTGCCAGCACCTGCCGGATTCAAAGTTCCAATAACCGTTTTAATGACTGGGTGCGCCGGAGCCTATCAGATGTCGAAATGATGACCATGGGCAATCCCGAGGCGGACTACCCCTACGCGGGCGTCCCCTGGTTCAGCACTGTCTTCGGCCGCGACGGCATCATAACGGCGCTCCAGATGCTTATGGTGAGCCCCTGGATCGCCAAAGGCGTGCTGAAGTTTCTTGCAGCCACCCAGGCTCAGACGGTCAATCCCGGAATCGAGGCGGAACCGGGAAAGATTCTTCACGAGATGCGAAACGGCGAGATGTCGAATCTCGGCGAAGTTCCCTTTGGACGTTACTACGGCACCGTCGACGCCACTCCCCTGTACGTGGTACTCGCCCACGCCTACTACGAGCGCACCGGCGATCGGGACTTGATTGAGCAGCTATGGCCGAGCATCCAGGCTGCTCTCGATTGGATCGACCATTACGGGGACGTGGATGGCGATGGCTTCGTAGAATACGTTCGCCACGGCAGCAAGGGCCTGGTGCAACAGGGATGGAAGGATTCCGACGACTCGATTTTTCATGCGGACGGTAACATCGCCGACCCTCCGATCGCTCTCTGCGAAGTTCAGGGTTATGTTTATGCCGCTAAAATTGCGGGTTCCCGCCTGGCTGCCTTGCTGAACAGCCCGGAACATTCGCGAGCCCTTCACCGCCAGGCGCACGAACTAAGCCTCAGGTTCGAAGATGCCTTCTGGTGTCCGGAGCTCTCCACCTATGCTCTGGCACTCGATGGCCGCAAACAACCATGCCGGGTGCGGGCTTCGAATGCCGGCCATTGTCTTTACTCGGGCATTGCCTCCCGCGATCACGCGGCATTGGTCGCTCAGACGCTGTTGAGCAAAGACTTCTTCACCGGATGGGGAGTGCGCACCATCGCGCAGGGAGAATCGCGTTACAACCCGCTTTCTTATCACAACGGATCAGTCTGGCCGCACGACAATGCCATGGTGGCCAGCGGGCTCGCGCGGTACGGATTTAAGCAACTCGCTGGGCAGGTACTGCTGGGGCTTCTTGATACCAGCAGCGAGGTTGACCTGCACCGGTTGCCAGAGTTGTTTTGCGGTCTTGAACGGCGCCACGGCGAGGGTCCGACGCTGTATCCGGTCGCCTGTTCCCCGCAGGCCTGGGCCGCTGGAGCGGTATTCATGATGGTCGAGGCCTGTCTTGGCATCACCGTGGATGGGGCCAATCGCCGCGTGGTGTTTGACCACCCCTGCCTTCCGCGAGGCATCCCGCAACTCTGGATTCGAGGTTTGGCCCTTGGCAACTCCAGTGTCGACTTCCTGTTCAAACGCCGTGGTCACACCGTGGGGGTCCAGGTGTTGGAGAAAAACGACGACATAGAGGTCATCGTCAAATAGCGAGGCCAGCTCTCACCTGCAGCTCTGTTACATGAACTTCCGAATCAGACTACGTGCTCTACCGGATAGATCATCCCCAACCCGCGAGAATAGCTTTCGAATGAGGTAGTTCTCTCGGAGGATGTAATGACTAGAGCAGTAGCGTTCTTAGCGGCGGCGCTACTTGCAGCCACGCTCGGGGCGGCACAGAATGCCCCCACTGGCGCCGCAGCAGGTAGCCAGAGATCCAGCGATGTCAATGGGCAGTCTCATACCATCACTGGGTGCCTGAGTTCCTCTTCTCTTGGCGACAACCATTTCAAATTGACCGAAGACAAGACGGGCGCGGTCTACAACCTTACCGGGTTAACGGATCAACTTACATCTCATGCCGGGCAAGAGGTTCGCGTTACCGGCGTTGATAACTCCAAGGGCAGCCCGAATGCCGGGAGCTACGATTCTCCGAATCCCAGCGCCGGTCCGACCCAAGACAAAGGCGGGACTGCGAGCAACCCAAATGCGGCGGCTTCGTCCGGAGGCTCAGACCGAATGAGCCTTCAAGTTACTTCGGTCGAAAAAATTGCGGACCATTGCAGTTCGGTGGGAAATGGAAAGCCCCAAGGTGCGGGCGCTGAATCGCAACGGGCCGCGGCCAGCGTAAAGTTCATCTCCTACAAGGGTGGCACAGCGACGGATGGAGAAGGAACCCTGGCCCCTTCCTCAGACGTGGGACAAAACAACTCTACCCAGACTGATGCGCCAACACAGAATGGTACTCAGGATGAGACGACCACCGATCTTCCGCGTACCGCAACCGCTTTGCCGTTACTTGGGATTCTTGGTTTAGGTTCCCTGGTGGCGGGTTTTATCGTTCGCCGTTAGCCGAGCGTTGCGCGCCACTTCGAACTCGCGCACACTTTCGTGGTCTTCGGTATGAGCGTTGCGCAGTGGTTCAAGCCGCAGTCCCTGCTTCACATCCCCAGACACAAAATCAGAGGTAAGCAGCTGATTTCGACGTGCTTTTTTGCCATCGGCTCCTCCCTGCTCGCCTACGTCGGCGGAAGTTACGCCTGGATGTATCACCGTCAGCACGCGCTGATGAAGCAGTGGCAGGAACAAAATGAGGTCGCCCAGTCGCTTACGACGAACGACATAGGCCTCACCCGGTTAGCCATTCCCGCAATTCATCTGGACGTGGTGATCGCCGAAGGGACTTCGGCTCGCTCGCTGGCGTTAGGCCCCGGCCACCTGACGAACACGGCTGTTCCCGGGGACGCCGGGAACGCGGTCATCGCGGCCCATCGCGACACCTTCTTCCGTCATATTGCGGACTTGAAAGTGGGGGACGATATCTATGTCCAAAGAAATGGACGAAGATACCACTACGTTGTATCAGGACGGAAGATCGTGTCCCCCGAAGATCTTTCCGTGCTCTCCAGCTCTACGGAAAGTCGTATTACCCTGATTACCTGCTACCCCACACATTTCGTTGGTCCAGCGCCCAAACGCCTTATCGTCATTGCTAAACTCGTGCGAAGCGTCTAAGACCCAGCCTTAAAGCACGTTCGCGGCCAAACTACAGCCTAGACCGGATAGAACCTACCACAATCCTGCGACTACGATTCTAAGAGTCACAGGTGTCAAAATCATTCGTACTTTGTTCGCACACCAGAAGGGGTCCACACCATGAAAAATCGCTCCAAGGCTTCCAAGTGTCTAGTTACACTGTGCGCTTTGCTGTTCGCATTCTCCAGCATCACCTGGGGCGCTGCACAGACCAGCAAAGACTCGTCCGAAAACAATGCCGATTCCGATATCGTGAAGCGGATCAACAACGCGGCCACGGTTCTGAATGAAATCATGGCCACGCCCGACAAAGGCATTCCGGATAACGTCTTCGCCGACGCGCGGTGCGTAGCCGTCATTCCGTCCATGATCAAGATCGCGATTGGCTTCGGTGGAAGCCACGGGAAGGGCGTTGCTACCTGCCGCACGCCGAATGGCTGGAGCGCTCCCGCACCCATTACCATCACGGGTGGAAGCTGGGGCCTGCAGTTAGGCGGACAGGCGGTCGACCTGGTCCTGCTGGTCATGAACCAGAAAGGCATGGATAACCTGCTCTCCAGCAAATTCAAGGTGGGAGCGGACGCGTCGGCGGCAGCCGGCCCAGTCGGCCGTCATGCAGAAGCCAGCACCGATTGGAAAATGAAGGCGCAAGTTCTGAGCTATTCGCGCGCGCGCGGGATTTTCGCCGGTGTAGATTTGAACGGCTCGGCAATCACACAGGACAAGGACGAGACTCGCATCCTCTACGGCAAGATGGTGCCCTTCGCGGACGTTCTGGGCGGAAAGGTTCCAGCTCCGGCGGGTGCTCATCAGTTCCTTGCCACAGTTCGTAAGTACGCCGCAGAGAGCGCGGAAAAGAAAGAAAGCGGCAGCTTGACTGTTCCATCTGACCAGCGGAGTGCGTCTTTGGCGCACTAACCAGAAGTCTTCGTAGCCACCTGCGGCCGGGAGTGAACCTGCTCCTGGCCGTTGTGTTTTTGGTCTGTGTGTTTCCAACGCCGTGCGACATACCTCATCGCCATTCTCGCCTGCATCTTAAGCCCGCCGAAGTTGCTGGTGGCTTTCCGATCTTGATGGGGATCCCACCCTTCTTGGGCAATTCGTCCTGAAGGATCGGGCAATCTTTATGGGACTACCGCTACGGGCAGCGCGGCGGGGAATGGAACCGTATTCAAACTGACTCCTTAGACAAAACAATGCCAACGCCGAAGCCGGACTGCAGAGTCCGGCTTTTGCTGCCGGCGCTTTTACACCACAAAATACTTTGCTGCAGGATGGTGGACGACGATGGCCGAGGTGGACTGCTCCGGCTCCAGCAGGAACCCCGAAGTCAGCCTCACCCCAACATTTTCCTCCGGTTTAAGCAGGGCGAACAGCTTGGTCTGATCTTCCAGATCGGGACATGCGGGATACCCGAAAGAATACCTCGATCCGCGATACTTCTGATGGAAGAGGTCTCGAATATGAGGTGAATCCTGACCTGCAATGCCCAGTTCCTGGCGCATTTGCTTATGCATGTACTCCGCGAGAGCTTCCGCAGTCTCCACGCTCAGGCCGTGCAGGTAAAGATACTTTGTGTACTCGCCGGCTTCGAAAAGACGTTGCGTCTCCTGCGAGGCCCGCGAACCCATGGTGACAAGCGAAAGCCCGATCACGTCCATTTTGCCGGATGCTTTTGGAGCGAAGAAATCGGCAATCGAGAGCTTGCGCCCTTCGCGCTGCCGTGGAAAGGTGAAGCGAAGAAGTTCCCGGCTTTCGTGTCCCGGATGGCTAGTATTCTCGCCAGGGGAGTACACGATGACATCATTCCCTTCGCCCTGCGCCTGGAAATATCCCCAGACCGCCTTCGGTTCGAAAATGCCGCTTGAGACGATCTCTTGCTCAAGCTTCTGCTTAATGGGACGAAACTTCTGCTCCACCAGGCGCAAATAGTCTTCCTGCGACGCGGTCTTGAGCTGCCATTGATTCTTGAACAACGCCGTCTCGTTAATGTACGGAAACAGATCGTGCAAATCGAAATCCTTGCGCACCCGCACGCCCCAGAACGGAGGCAGGGGAATATTCGGCGCATCACCGACTACGGGGCTGCGTTCCACGAACACCGGCCCGGTCTCTTCATCGACGGCGGCGGCCTTGGCGTATTCCTTCACCTTCCGGCCTTCGTCCAGACGTGACTTGCGGGCTCCATCTTCTGACGCCAGGTCCTCCATGATGTGCAATCCAGCAAATGCGTCGTCGGCATAGAATACGGCGTTCGAGTATTCACGGCGCAGATCATCTTCGACGTACTTCCTGGTCAGTGCCGCGCCGCCGCAGATTACCGGGAATTCGAGTTTCTGCCGTTCCAGGTCCTGGATCACGTACTTCATTTCGAGCGTGGATTTCACTAACAGCCCGCTGAGGCCGATGGCATCCGCTTTATGCTCCTGAGCGGCATGAATGATGTTGTCGCCTGGCTGCTTGATCCCCAGATTTACCACCCGGTACCCGTTATTTGTGAGGATGATATCCACCAGGTTCTTACCTATATCGTGAACATCGCCCTTGACCGTCGCCAGCACGATGGTTCCCTTCTGCGAGCCGGCCTTTTTCTCCATCTTCGGCTCAAGATAAGCGACTGCCTGCTTCATCACTCCCGCCGAATCGAGCACCGAGGGCAATTGCATTTTGCGCGCGCCAAACAGGTCGCCAACCGTCTTCATGCCTTCGAGCAGCACCGTGTTGATGAGTTCCAGCGGCGTGTACTGCTGCATCGCTTCTTCCAGAAGATCTTCCAGGGTCTTGCGATGAGCCCCTTCGCCCACCGCCTTCTCACCATTGATGATCGAGAACTTCAGCTTGTCCTCGATGGAAAGCGTATCCACGTGTGCGGTGGTCGAAGCCTGGACTTTGCCCTTGCTTCCGGCGAAGTGCTGCATGTAGCGCTGCAGCGGGTCGCCATTTGATTCATCGCGGTAAATCAGCTTAAGGGCGAGTTCAACCTCTTCTTGAGGAATCTTGTATAGCGGATAGACCTTCGTATAGTTCACGATGGCCATATCCAGACCGTGATCCACCGCCTCATGCATGAAGACCGAATTCAGAACCCGCCGCGGATAGGTATCGAGGCCGAATGAAATGTTGCTCACCCCTAGGATCGTTTTCGCCTCGGGCAGTTCTTTCTTGATACGCTCGATGGCATTCAAGGTCTCAATGCCCGCTGTGCGGTACTCCTCCTGACCGGTTGAGATGGGCAGGGTCAGTGCGTCAAAGATCAGGTCTACCGGACGAATCCCATATTTGTTTGTGGCCAGATCGAAGATGCGGTGCGCAATTGCCACTTTCTTATCTGCCGTGAGCGCCATGCCTTCTTCATCGATGGTGAGTGCGATTAAGGCCGCGCCATATCGTTTGGCCATTGGCAGAACCTTCGAGGTCCGCTTCTCGCCGTCTTCCAGGTTGATCGAATTGATAATAGTCTTGCCAGGAATACGCTTCAGCGCTTCTTCGACGACGTCGGCTTCGGTCGAGTCCACCAGGATTGGCGCGGGAACACGCGTAGCGATCTTTTCCAGGATGGAAGTGATGTAGCCCTTTTCATCTTCACCCACAATGGCGCAGCACAGATCGAGCATGTGCGAGCCGTCGTTCACGAGCTTCTTCGCCAGCTGCAGGATGTCGTCGTACTTCTTGCCACGCACGAGGTTGCGGAAATGTTCTACGCGAGTCGTCGTGTTCATCTCCTCAGCGACGATCAGCGGCTTGGGATCAAGGTCGAGAGGTACGGACGTGTACGCGCTCGAGGCGGCGGCCGTAGGCTTCACATCGCGCCTTGCTGGCTCGACGCCAGCGACGGCATCCACAACGGCTTTCAAGTGCTCCGGGGTCGTACCGCAGCATCCGCCGACAATGCGGACACCGTAGTCTTTTACGAAGTGCTTGTGGTAGGTAGCCAGTTCTTCTGGTTTGAGTTTGAAGACGGCGACCCCGCCCACGTTTTCGGGCAGGCCAGCGTTGGGCAGGACCGAAATCTCTTTACTGGAGTACGCCCCGAGATAGCGCACCGCATCGTTCATCTCGGCGGGTCCCGTTGCGCAATTCAGTCCAATGAAATCAATGTCGAGCGGTTCGAGGGCAGTCAGCGCTGCGCCAATCTCAGTGCCCAGCAGCATGGTTCCTGACTGGTCTTGCAAGGTCACCTGGACTTGCAGCGGCAGTCGCTTTCCCGCCTTCTGCATCGCCTGGATCGAAGCGATGGCTCCGATCTTGGCTTGCAACAGGTCCTGGCAGGTTTCGACCAGCAGCAAATCCACCCCGCCCTCGATCAGGGCGAGAGCTTGCTCCTCGTAAGCCGCAAGCATTTCATCGAAACTGATGTGCCCAAGCGACGGAAGCTTAGTGGTCGGCCCCATGGAACCCGCCACAAACCGCGGCTTGCCGGGCGTGGAGAACTGCTGCGCTACTTCCCGCGCAAGCTGGGCCGCGGCGATGTTGATCTCGCGCGTGCGATCGCCAAGCTCAAACTCATTCAGAACGATGCGGGTTCCTCCAAACGTATCCGTCTCCACCACGTCGCAGCCGACCGAGAAGAAGTCCGAGTGGATTTCGCGAATAATGTCGGGACGGCTCAGCACCAGCACTTCGGAGCAGTTCTCTTTTCCCCAATAATCATCCAAAGTGGGGTTGCGCTTCTGGATGTTGGTCCCCATCGCACCGTCGTATATAACGACGCGTTCGCGCACGGTTTGGAGAAAGTCTTTCATCGGGTCTTTAATCGATGCTTTCGGCCGTTAGCTCTTGATTTCCCTTCATGTACCCGGGTGTCCTTTGTGGTTCACGCCTTCAAGCTAACCACAGAGGACGCTAAGGGCACAAAGGAAGTTCAGCGAACGGATGAAGAGCGCCAGCCAACGTGTGCCCTGCATGCACAAACGCCGGCCCACACGGGACCGGCGGCGACTTCTCAAATCATCCCTGCTATTTTCGAAACCTTGGCTGAATTCTATTCTCCCGGTTGCACGACGACCGGAGCACCGGCCCCTGCTTCATCGCGGTTAAACACCGCATTCGCTCCCAGATGCGCCGGCAGCGGCGACAGTAACTGTTCCTTCCGGTACACCAAGCTGCTCACATTAAACGTGGCGAGTTCAAAGCCGTGTCCATGCGTGATAGCGTCGGTGGGACAGGCCTCCACGCAGTATCCGCAAAAAATGCAGCGGTTGTAATCGATGTTGTAGACGCGGGCGTAGCGCTCGGCTCCACTCACCCGGTTTTCGGCAGTGTTGTCGGCGGCCTCAATATAAATGCAGTTCGATGGGCAAGCGGCGGCGCACAGAAAGCATGCCACACACTTTTCCAGGCCGTTCTCGTCGCGCTGTAAAACGTGAACTCCGCGGAAGCGCTCCTGGAACTTGGCTCCTTTCAGAGGTCCCGGCCCGTCGGGATAGTTCTCCACGATCGTGGGTTGGAACATCTCGCGAAAGGTGATGCTCATTCCCTTCGCGATCGCGGCTATGTCTTTCAAAATCGGCATGCCCGATCAGTATAAACGGAGCGAGGCGCTCTGTGCCAAGGAGCTCCGCTGGCGCGGTGCACGGCATCTTCGTTCGCCCACGTGATCGGGCTCCGCTTGGCTACCCTCCAGCATGGTTCGTACAACCCCAGAACGTGACTGTCATCCAAAGGACACTTCTTGGGAGGTTGACATTGAACATGCCACAAACTGAGATGGATCTGATTGAGCGGTGCCAGGATTACCTCGCCAGTAAAGAAGCAGAAGCGGTCGAAGTACGGGCGACCGCGCTTCGGGAGCTGGCTACAATTCGACTGCGACGCCTGTTGCAGGAGGAAGATTCATCGGGTCGTGTCTTCGATTGTGCAGCCTAGTGGCGCCCTGGTGGGTTAAATCCAGCACCCCAGACACCTTCTTCAATCCAGCCTAACGTCCGTACGGACGCCCCGTGTCCAGGTACTCGGGTGGAGGGGGTGGAACAGGCATGTTCTTGTCACGAACGGCTTCTTCCATGGCAACATAGAACTTCTCGCGTGGAGTCAATTTCCGTCCAAACTGCTGCTCCAGCTCTCGAATACGCTCTTCCATGATGACCTCCAACGTTCGTTGTACACCGTGATTTTCGGACCTTTCCAGCACTTCAACAATGCAGCAGATTCGGTAAAAAGAGCGTGAAATACTCGATTTTTTGCTCGCCTAAGTGTCTCCTCCCACAGTTCCTACCCTGCTTCCCCTTCAGAACTACCCGGAACCCCTGTAACCCTAGAGTTAATCCCGGATGCACAGTATTGTGAAACGGGTACCGGCCCCCTAGACTCCTTTTTGCGCATCGCGCGCCCCTGCGAGCAAGTTCTGGTCTCCTGTACCCAGGATTCATTTCGGCAGGCAACATGATCAACAGACTGGAATCTACACGATCCATGGCAAGCAATAATTGGCTACAGCTTTATCATGACGTACTTCTGGAAACCGACGGGAGCAAGCTTCCGGAGCGGCTCAAGCTTGCAGAAGCTGCGATCCGGACCCGAGTCCGCGAACTGGGCGATCGCGAAAATCCGCTTGAAAGAAAAGCGATGGGCTATGCTCTGAGCAATCTCGGCCAAATACAGAAGCAGAAGTGACCTCATTCCTGCATCGTAAACGCACACGTTTTTGACATCCTGTTGACATCTGCACACAAGGATAACTCTACATTGCTGTTCGAGCTTGTTCGCCGTTCAATTCGAACAGCGTTGGGAGACTATGCAATCTACTTATCTGGGCCGTTGTCGGTGGCGAAGCATACTCACGTTCATTGTTTTTGCCCTTCCAGTCGCAGCGCAGACTTCGATCTTCCAGCCTGAACCTGTTCCGCTCACACAAGGTATGTTGGCGGTTGCTGTCTCGGCTGAATCGGCAAATGATGTTTGGGTAGTTGGAGACTCGTCGCTCCACTTCGACGGCATTACCTGGACGCAGGTTCCCATTGCCCCGGTTGGCGGCAGCCTGACGCTGAACAGCGTAGTGGCGCTTTCCCCCACCGACGTATGGGCCGTAGGTTTCTTCCAGAACAGCAAGGGCTTCGATACTCCTGTGATGCAGCACTTCGACGGAACCAAGTGGTCGCGCGTGCGGGACGTGAACCTGGTTGGCAAGACACTGAACGGAGCCCTTGTGCTCAGCGAGGCGTTGGTTTCTATTACCGGGCCTTCCTCAACCGACCTGTGGGCATGCGGCTATCTGCTCACGCAGTCAGGGTTCACGCAGCAGCTAGTAGCTTTCGTGGAGCGCTTCGATGGAACGAAGTGGCGGCTGTCAGGCCTCCCGGCCGGCACTGGCAGTGACGTCATGATCGGCGTGAATAGTATCTCTGTGATTTCGGACAATGATGCATGGATGGTCGCGTTCCAGGACATCAACGGGCAGGATGGCCAGGGCGAGGCCTTTCACTTCGACGGCACGCGCTGGAGACTATTCCCGACGCCCGCTGTCGCCAGCAGTACCTTACGGGCAGTGACCGCGATCGCCAGCAACGATGTGTGGGCGGTGGGCGATCAGAACGATCTGACCAGAACCTTGATCGAACATTTCGATGGCACAAAATGGAGCGTTGTCCCCAGCCCCACTCCGCAAGGCGTGCAGATCGTTGAACTGTGGGGCATTGCCGCGATCTCGAGCACAGATGTCTGGGCCACAGGGTTCCAGGAACTCAGCTCTACGGGAATGAACCTGCCGTTGATCCTGCATTGGGATGGTGCGGTGTGGACGATCGTGCCCGCACCGGGTCAACCGGGGCAATCAACCACGACGTTCGGTGTTGCTACTCTGGCTCCGGGCAACGTCTGGGTCGCCGGGACCTTTCTTGGAAAGCAGGGACAACCGATCTTTGAACCGTATGTGCTGTTCACAAATCAGGGACAATAGGGTTTCGCTCATAACTACGCAAGATGCTCCTCAGCGTCGAGCCGCTTGAAACCCTCCCTCGCTTGTCATCAGCCTGATTTGCGTCGCGCAACCATAATCGGTGCGGGCCATAGCTGGTGTCATGCATGATAGCCCGCTATGGCATCATAGGGTTGCTAGCCGACACGAAAGGAACTCCTCTCGAAGTGGTGCCTCTTAACACCGAAAAACTGTCATCCCGTCTGCAGGAGCGGCTTTCCGAATCAGGGATGGTGGAATTTACGAAGCGGCTGATTGCGATTCCATCCGAAAATCCACCCGGCAGTCACTACGAGGAATGCGCCTGCAGTCTCTTGGACGAACTGAAGAGGCTTGGGTTCGATGATGTGAGGCGTGAAGGCGCATGCGTGCTGGGGTCGGCCGGAACCGGCACGCGGACGCTTTATTTCAGCGGCCACTACGACGTCGTCCCGGCGCAAAGCCGCGACCAATTTCAGCCCCGCGTGGAAGGCGCGAATCTTTTCGGCCGCGGCTCGTCGGACATGAAGAGTGGTTTGGCAGCGATGATTCATGCGGCAGCGGCGGTACGCGACGAAGGGATTCTCCATAGCGGCCGCATCGGAATCGTGCTCGTACCCGACGAAGAAACTTGCGGCCCGAGAGGCTCTCGTGATCTGAATGCACGCGGGCTGCTTGGGAAAAACGCGATCGGCATGCTCACGCCGGAGCCGACCGGCGGCGTGGTTTGGAACGCCAACCGCGGAGCCATTACGCTGCGTGCCACCATGCGCGGCAAACCGGCGCACGTGGGCCGGCAATTCGAGGGTGTGAACGCGTTCGAACGTGCGGTGCCCGCCATGGCACGGCTTCTCGACATTAAGAAGGAAGTGGAGCTTCGCGAAACCCAGTACAACATCGCTCCGGCAGCGGCCCGGAAATCCATTCTCATGCTCGGCGGCCGGGCTGAAGCCGGTACCAACTTCAACGTGACGCCCGACTTCTGCTCCTTCACCATAGACCGCCGGATCAATCCCGAAGAAGACCTGGAGGACGAAAAGCTCAGGTTGCGCGATGCGCTGGAGGGTTTCGAAGTCGAGGTGCTCCAGGAAGAACCTGCGGCGGCGACACCGGCAGGAGATCTCCTTGGCCTAACACTGTCGCGTAACATCGCGGGCGTGACTGGCAAGGAGCCGGCGTTTGAGATGTGTCCCGGCATTCTCGAGACGCGATTCTATGCAGCCCGCGGGATTCCCGCCTTCGCTTATGGTCCGGGATTGCTGACCGTCTCGCACGGGCCGAACGAGTTCGTTCCCATCCGCAACATTACCCAATGCGCCGAGATTTATGCGCTTACGGCAGCAGAGATGTTGCGCTGATCTCTTCGAACCCGCGTACCAGCTAGTCGAAACCCAACTCTTTGGCTAGCAACTTCCATTTGCTGTCGACCAGCGCTTTGGTTTTCGCGTCCATAATGATTTCATCTGGCCATGGCCGGGTGAAGCCCTCTGCCGGCCACTTCCGGGTGGCGTCAATGCCCATCTTCGATCCGTAGTTGGGGAGGCGCGAGGCGTGGTCAAGCGAATCGACCGGGCCTAGCGTGAACTGGATGTCGCGCTCGGGATCAATGTGGTTCAGAACTTTCAGAGTCACGTCGCCGATATCCTGAACATTGACATCTTCATCCACGACGATAACGCATTTGGTGAACATGGCCTGGCCCAGCGACCAGATTGCATTCATCACCTTGCGCGCCTGTCCCGGGTAGGACTTGCGAATAGACACGATCATCAGGTTGTGAAAGACGCCTTCGATGGGAAGGTTGATGTCGACCAGCTCGGGGATAGTGAGCTTCATCAAAGGCAGGAATATGCGTTCAACGGCTTTGCCCATCCAGGCATCTTCCATGGGAGGCTTGCCTACGATCGTAGTCGCGTAAATCGGATCTTTGCGATGCGTGATGCAGGTCAGATGGAAAACCGGGTAGAGGTCTTCAAGCGAGTAAAAGCCGGTGTGATCCCCGAACGGGCCTTCGCTGCGAAGCTCGTCCAGATTGACGTAGCCTTCGAGGACAATTTCAGAGGCCGCAGGAACTTCGAGGTCGACGGTCTCGCACTTCACCAGCTCGACCGGCTTCTGGCGGAGAAAGCCGGCGATCAGATATTCCTCGACGTCAGGCGGTGCGGGGACGATTGCCGAGAAGGTGATTGCCGGGTCGGTGCCGATGGCGACGGCAACTTCCATCTTGCCCGAGGGCAAATTCTCGGCTGGTTGGGAACCGCCTCCGCTGCGCGCCATGGCATCAACCGCCGCCGCACGTGCTGCCGGGTGGGCGCTGTCTTGCATCCCGATGCCTGCTCTGGATGCGGCACGCATACGCTCGCGATAGTGCTCGGCGGCAACTTTCTGGCGCTGCCAGTGCATGCCGGTGGTCTTTTCGTCGTACACCTGCATTCGATACATCCCTAGGTTGCGCTTGCCTGTATTCGGGTCGCGAGTGACTACGCACGGGAGCGTGATGAACCTGCCCGCATCTTTCGGCCAGCATTGAAGAATGGGAAATTGGTTGAGCGATAAATTTTCGCGGCGGATGACCTCCTTGCAGGGCCCCGATGAAATAATCTTCGGAAAAAACTTTCCCATCTCAGCGAGCATGGGCAGCATTCTTACCTTGTCCAGGAACCCTTGCGGAGATTTAACGTCCATAAAGGCGCGAATTCGCTCGGCAACTTCGTCGAGCGAATGGACCTCCAGCGCCAGATGCATGCGGCGAGGAGACCCGAACTGGTTGATCAGGAGCTGCGACTCTGGATAGCCCTTGAGATTCTGGAACAACAGAGCCATGTTCCCGCCTGCTGCCGTGCTTCGCCCGGCGGCGCGCACGAAGGCGTCCACCCCCATGTGTGCTTTGCTCACCCGATCGGTGATTTCCGCGATCTCAAGAATGGGATCGGCTTCGGTACGGATGCGCTTCAGTTCTCCGGCGCGTTCGAGAGCGGCGATCCAGGCGCGCAAGTCGTCGTAGGCCAAATTGACTCTCCTAAGGGACGGATGATTATAAACAGGTCGCCAACGCTGGACGCGTACCCGCAACCATCTGCGAAATCGGGAGATGTAGTTTGAATCGCAAGCAAAGGTATGTACATCTGGATAGGTGTCGTTGGAAGAGTTCAACGGCCATGTAAAGACCTCTCCAAGCCGCTTCTGGCAGATTTCAACAGAAACGACGAAATCGCTCTACACCCGAGATATTCGGGATGGGAGTGGACCGTGAAACATCATCTTCGCCTGATGGCGACGCTTGGCATGTGCCTGGCAGCTTACGGGCTGTTGCTCGAGGCTTTTCACTTGTTGAACCAGTCCCGCGACAGTTCGGTACTCGGCGGGATTGCGATGATTTTTGCTTTGCTGGTGTTCGTGCCACCGGTAGTTCGCACGATCTGGAGGAGACTATGACGATCTTCAATGATGACCGAGACAGAAAAACGCCGTCGGTAGCGGAACAAATCGGTGAAACCATGCGCCGGCGTTCCGTGTTGGTTCCAGTGCTGGTGATCCTGGCATTGTTGGTCTGTTTTTGGGTGCTTTCGAGCTTCCTGATGAACGTAACCAGGATCGAAGCCGGCTACGTGGGAATCGAAGTTAACCTCGCCGGAAGCCAGCGCGGCGCATCTGAGATCCCAGTGCGCACGGGTTGGGTGTTCTATAGCCCATTGACGACGCAAGTGATTGAGTTTCCCACCTACGTGCAGACCGTGAAATGGACGCGCGACATTAGCGAAGGACATCCGCTGAACGAGGAGATGGGATTCAACAGCAAAGAGGGTATGGAAATCTTTGCCGACGTATCTCTTTCCTATGCGATTGAGCCCGGCAAAGTCCCGGATTTTTACGTGAAGTACCGGGTAAACGAGCTGGAGCGTTTCACGCACGGCATTCTGCGGGACATCGTGCGGAATTCGCTGAACGAAGTGGCCTCGACTTACACCGTGGAAGATATCTACGGTGAGAAGAAGGCGCAGTTCCTGGGGCAGGTGGCGCAGCAGATCCAGGAGAAGGTGGCGGGAGTTGGCGTTGGCGTGCAGCAGTTCGGATTTATCGGCGCGCCGCGCGTTCCGTCGGTAATTGCTCAGGCGATTACGGCGAAGGCGCAGGCGATCCAGGAAGCCGAGCGCGCAAAGAATGAACTGGCGACTACCCAGGCTGAGGCAGCCAAAAAGATTGCCGAAGCGGAAGGGGAAGCCAAGTCCGCGGTCACGTTGGCGCAGGGGGAAGCGGATGCCAACCGGATCCGGCAGAACTCGCTGACTCCGCAATTGCTGGAGTTGCGGCGCCTGGAGAATCAACGAGCGCTGATCGACAAGTGGAACGGTCAGTTGCCGACAGTGCAGTCGGGACAGGCAGGCGGCTTGATCCTGCAGATGCCCAAGCCGAACTAGAATTCGGCGCAGGACTTAAGGGAAGATGGCAACATCTTCCCTGTTTTTTGTATTCCCCGCCTTTGTAATGTTTTCGTAATAGCGACACTCATCACAGAGCTACCGTCCGGAGATGCTTACGATTTTGGTGGAGGCATCATGCAGAGACACCCGAAGGGAACGCGCGCGCGAGTCTTGTTGACCTCGGTGTTTGGGCCCTATGCGCAAGACGACGAATTCGGCAGCAGAGCCATTAACCCCATGGAGCTGTATCAGAACCAGGTCACGCGAGCGCAGGGCGCGTTTTCGTTGCGCATGTTTCATCGCTCCTGGGGAATCATGATGATCCAGGCCAATATCTCGGCTCCCTGTACGCTGATGGATTTTCCGGCACGACGTGATTTCGAACGCGAACTCATCAGCAATGTCTATGACGTTGTGGGCATCTCCTCCATCATCGTCAATGTGGGGAAGGTGCGCGAGATGTGCCGCATGGTGCGTAAACTTTCGCCCGGGTCCGCCATTGTGGTGGGCGGGCATGTAGCGGCTACCCCGGGCATTGAAAGCATGGTGGACGCAGATCACATCGTGCGGGGCGAAGGCATTGCCTGGATGCGGGATTACCTTGGCGAAGACGCGTGTGCGCCGGTGCGTCACCCGGCAATTGTCTCTGCGCTCGGTTCTCGCATGATGGGAGTGAAATTGCCGGACGGCCCGGGCACGACTGCAGCAACGATCATCCCCTCAGTCGGGTGTCCGATGGGATGCAACTTTTGCACCACGTCGGCATTTTTTGGCGGCAAAGGCAAATTCGTGAACTTCTATGAGACCGGCGATGAATTGTTTGACGTGATGTGCAAGGTGGAAAAAGCAATTCACGCCAAGGCGTTTTTCATGATGGACGAGAATTTCCTCCTGCATCGTGAGCGGGCCATGCGGCTGCTGGAGAGGATGAAGGCAGCGGGAAAGAGCTGGGCTTTATCGGTGTTTGCATCGGCCAATGCCATTCGGAAATACACCATGCAGGAACTGGTAGAGCTTGGCGTGTCCTGGTTGTGGATGGGCCTGGAATCGCCGCGTTCAAACTACGCGAAATTGCAGGGGGCCGATACCCGCACCCTGACGCGCGAACTGCGCGACCATGGCATTCGCGTGCTGGGATCGACCATCGTGGGGCTCGAACATCATACGGAAGATAACGTGGTTGATGAAATCGAGCACGCAGTCGCGCACGGCACCGACTTTCATCAATTCATGCTGTATACACCGGTGCCGGGAACGCCTCTGTACCAGGAAATGGAGCAGCAGGGGCGGATGCTTGACGGCATCAACCTGGCCGATGTGCATGGGCAATTCAAATTCAATTTCCGGCATGCCAGCATATCGCGCGACAATTCCAAGCGGTTTCTGGACTGGGCCTTCTGGAGAGACTTCGAGAAGAACGGCCCCAGTGTCTATCGCATTTGCCAGACCATGTTGCAGGGGTGGAAGCGCTACAAGGATTTTCCGGATATGCGGGTGAGGGAGCGTATTCAGCGCGAAATGAAGAAACTCGGCAGTGCATACAACGCGGCGCTCTGGGTTATGGAACGGGAGTTCAGCAAAGTAAACGAAAAGGTGAGCCGAGACATCCACGCATTAAGACGCGAAGTTGAGAAAGAGTTCGGCATAGGATCCCGTGTGATTTCCAATACTCTGGGACCAGTTCTGTTGTGGACCACGCGGCGCGAGGAGCGCAGGCTGGCAGCGGGACACAAGTATGAGCCACCACTGATTGTCGAGAGAACGAACTGGGGTGGGTGCTGAACTCAGCCCGCCCTGAACGAAGCCGGACCACGGTCACTTGGCGCTAATCTGAAATTGTTCGACCTTGCCGTCGGGCATGACGCGTTCCCAAATGTTGACGGACTTGCTTCCGAAATCAGCTTCGAAGCCATGAAATGTCATCCCGCCCCGTTGGCTTTGACTGGTCTGTTTGAGCCATTTCGGCAAGCCCAGCGACGCCAGGCTGGATGAGAAATCCTTGACCGCCTGATCACTGAAATAGCGGTTGCAATTCTCAGTCAAACGACTGCGGTCGAGTTTGCCCTTTTGCAATTGAACCAGCAGGGACAGGGCTTCTTCTTCGCTTTGCTCCTGGTGGCCGGCCTCGAATAACCATGAGGCGATGTTGCGCGCGATATCCGACGATACCGACGAAGAGTCCTGGTTGACCAATACGATGACCGCGGAACGGTCATCGGGGAAAACGATGTTTTGCGCGGTGAATCCTGAAACCTCACCGCCATGAGCCAGCACGCGATGCCCAAACTCCTCGCGCACCATCATTCCCAAACCGTAATGGGTTCCAAGACCATTTTTCAATAGGACTTCGGTTTCCATTACTTTATACGAAGCATCCTTCAAGAGGCGGTGGTCGAATAAGCCGATGTCCCACTTGGCGAGATCTTCGACTGGCATCGCAAGCTGTGCTGCGGCGAACAGCCAGCCCTTCCCTTCTTTTGGAGCCGGGTGCAACGGGCCAAGACCGTAACGAAGATAGCCTGTGGGGCTGTTATCCGGTAATGCATTCTGGTCAATGTCCACCACCCCTTTCATGTCGAGCGGCGCGAAGATGCGTCGCCCCAGATATTGCATGAGAGGCATCCCGCTCGCTTTCTCGACGATCAGCCCGGCAATCACGAAATTGGTGTTGCTGTATTGCCAGTCGGCGCCGGGATCGAAGTCGAGCGGTTGGCGGGCCCAGAGGTCGAGGATGTTGCCGGCTGTGGTCGGTTGCAGCATGAAGGGTGGAAGGTAGTCCTGTGGCCAGTAATCCCGGTAACCGGAAGTGTGCGAGAGCAATTGCCGGATCGTGACTTGGTTGCCAAGCGTGAGATCTGGAATAAACCGCGACACCGGATCGTCCAGTGAGAGTTTGCCATCCTCCGCCAGCAGGAGAATCGCTGTGGCAGTGAACTGTTTGCTGATCGAACCGATGCTGTAGACCATTCCGGCGGCGGCGGCAAGCGGCGGTTCAAGGCGGGCCTTTCCGTAGGCGCGCAGGAACATGACCTTGCCATTCTGGATCACGGCGAGAGAGACGCTGGGAATGCCGGTGGTGGCCAAGGTATTCTCGACAATGGCATCCACTCTCTGCTGCAGAGCGGAGTCGGGAGTCTGGGCAGTTGAGGAACAAACGGCCAGGAACACACAAAAAAGGACTCGGCGCATCCGGTCTTTGTAGCACACTCAGCGCCGGAAGAGCACGGCAACGGTGTGCGTCCGACGTCGGCTCAGGTTTAGAATCTCCCGCTCATGGTTGCATTTGTTGGGTTAGGATTTCTGCATGACAGACCTGAATACGTTAATCGCGACCAGTCTTGCCCAGCGATATGAAGAACTAGGGGAACTGGTGAAACAGATGTCTGAGCCCCTGAGCGAGGAACAGTTCTGGCAAAAGCCATTTTCGTTTGGGAATAGCTTCGGGCACCTGGTACTGCACCTCACCGGCAACCTGAACTACTACATTGGGGCGGAGATCGCCAAAACTGGATATGTGCGGGACCGTCCGCGGGAATTCGCTGAAGCAGCGCGGCCGCCAAAGCAGGAAGTCATGAAGCGCTTTGATGAGGCGGTCGGGATGGTGGGTAGGACAATCCGGGCGCAGAAACAGGACGATTGGGGCAAGGCCTATTCGGCGAAGGGGGAAGATGACGCGGAGAATCGCTTCACCCTCCTTCTGCGTTGCGCCACACACTTGCACCATCATGTGGGGCAGATGATGTATTTGACCAAGAAGCTGGAAACTGGGCGCGCGGACAACCTTGTCGCGGACTGATGCCACGGCGCGGCCGTGTAGCTACGGGGCGAGCAGGTGAAGAATCGTGCCTTCCACCTTTGGCCAGGCATTGGAGTGCGGGTCGATTAGATCGTAGTGCCCGGCCGTGGAAATCTCGAGCAGATGGACGTCCTCGCCTTTTTGCTTTTTTGCCTGCGCATAATTGCGACTGAAATTAGCGGGAACGGTATCGTCTGCCAGACCGTGAATCAGCCACTGCGTGCAGTCTTTGATTGAGAGCTGCGTGGGATCAGCCTCGCGGTAGTGGTCGCTGACCTGTTGCGGCTTCCCTCCCAGAAAATCCACGACTGCATCGTTGCTCAGATGTTCGTTGAAAGCCTCCTGCAGATCGACGACGCCCGCCAGCGAAACTGCACGTTTAACGGTGTGTTCGTGGCCAGCCAGGCAGAGCGCCAGTTGGCCTCCCGCGGAGTGGCCCATCACGAGAGTTCTGGTGGAGTCGAGGTTATAGCGTTTTGCAATCTGCGGAATATGACGCCAGGCGCTGGCTATGTCTTCGAAGGTGTGCGGCCAGCCTCCGTCTTTGTTTCCGACGCGACGATATTCCACGTTCCAGGTAGCAAGTCCCTGGGCGGTGAGGGCCGCGCAGAGAGCCCCAGCATGCGCCAGATCGTACTTCGCCCGCCAGAAGCCTCCGTGAATGTTCATGATTACCGGGAACGGGCCTTTGGTCTTGGGCAGGCGCAACTCGCCAAATTGATTGGGGTCGCTGCCATAAGGGAGGCGGGCGTCAACTGGCGGCGGAGGAGCCTTCAGAATGTCCTGCGGCATCAGATCATTCTACTTCCCCACCCGAGAGAAATCTCCTCGTCATGGCGTCTTGCAACGACGATGAGGCAAGCAACAAAAAACCGCGGAGAGGTGGAGGCTCCTCTCCGCGGAGCCCAGGGGTCACAAAGCATTTAGGAAAGTCAGCAACTGAGTTTTTTGTGTGGTGGACAGTTTCGAATAAGCCTTCAGAACGTTGCTGGCTTCGCCGCCGTGGCGAAGAATGGCTTCTTCGCGGGAGGCGGAAAGCCCGTCATGCATCAGACGATCATGGGTGCGCAATCCCCATAGCGGGGCGGTGCGCAATTTGAAGGCGGTATCGGACGGACCATTCTGGACAATGCCATCCCCGGTGTTGATGTTGTGCAACAAGAAATCGCTATACGGATGAATGATCTTGTTGCCCAACGCGTCCGGGACCGCGAAGGTACCGCCGTTGATGAGAGTTCCCGGGGCGGCGGTAGTAATGGAGGTCACGTGACAAATCGAACATCCAATCTGCGTAAACAGAGCTTGTCCGGCTTGCCCATCCGGCGTGGCCAGCAGGGCTGAGTCCCCTGGGGGCGCCATCGTGCCGCGGATAAATGCGGCAAAGTGATCGATGTCGGCCATGCCGATAGAATCGATTCCATCTTCGGGATCGCTGGTAGTTTTACAAACCGAAGTGGTGTCGGTGACATTCAGGCGATTGGTAATTCCCTGTTCATTGATGTAGGCGTCGCTCGAGAACGACAGAAGGCTGGCGTGCTGGTTTTTCCATCCGAAGCGACCGCCACGGGTTTGACCGGCAGCTTCGAGCACCGGAACGGTGATGAACTCGCCGGCAATTTTGCCGCCGCTCTGCCCGGGTTGTGCGGTAGCGATGGCCTGCAATGTTGAATCATCAATCGCTTCGACGAAACCGTCGCCAAGAAGGTTCAAGGACATCCTGAGAGCGCGGATGTACTCGGTGATCGGAACCCGCTCCGCGGATTGCTCGCAGGTCGAGCGGTCGTTGATCAGGGAACGGTTGGGAACGTTGTTCAAGCCGCCGTTGATGGTAATGGTGGGATTGGCGAACTTGCCTTGCGAGTCGAAATGCCCGGCACGGAATTCGGAAATCTGACTCGTTCCCCCGGTCACGGGATTCTGGTGGCAGTCGGCGCAGGAACGGGCGTTGTACAGAGGACCCAGACCCTTGTCCACGCCGTCCTCTTCTTCAAACGCTTCCTGGTCCAGAGCGAACGTGTCACCAGGAGCTTCGACAATGCCGTTGCTGATACTCTGCGACCCGGGATTGTCGGAGAGTGTGGGAGTGGAGAATCCTGTGGGAGCTTCCGTAGCGGTGGTGGTGTTGGTGCCGGCGTCGAGCGCTAGCACCAGCAATGCGAGGGAGAGAACTACGCCGAGCGACTTAGGGGAGTTCATGAATCCTCCGTAGCCCAGAGGTGGACACACTCCGGCGAAAACAGGAATGGGGTGTGGGAGAGGGCGCTTGTTCCCAGTTCAGCCCGTCGATCTTCGGAGACGGGAGTCGCGACGTGCGAGCACACGAGGCCCGCTGGCTAGATCACCAGGATGAGCTGACTTTCCGCTGCTGCACTGCGAAGATTGCTGGGACTGTAAGCTGGATTCCGGAGTGCGTCAAGATGTCCAGAAGTACATGGGTACCCCGAATGCCGCTCTGGAAGCGTTGTTTGGAGTGTACGGCAGCAGAGAGCTGAATACGAGTCTCGAATGCCAAGGCGGATTTTCGCGCGGATCCGGCGACTGTTGACGAAAGCAGTCATTGCAGGGCTGCGCTTCGCAACTTTTATCAATGGCCTTTGTGCGCACTGTTGAGTTTGAGTGATTCTCAGAGAACGTGCGCCAGGAAGTCCTGCACGGCGCGGAGGACTGGTTCAGCTTGCTGCATGTAAAGTGCGTGTCCGAGAGTTGGAAACCGCACTACTTTCGATCTTGCGAGAAGCTTGACTGCAATGTCCACATCATCATTCGACATCAGGCCCCCGAGGTCCGGGTTGGCCTGCAAAAGTAAGGTCGGGCATTCAATTTTTTTGAGCAGCGATTCACCGTCCCAACCCTCCAATGAAGTGCCGTCGACCGACATGGTGTAAGTATCGGGGTCGGCATGGCGCACGCACTCTGCCCAGCGAAGAAGGTAAGCGTGATCGTTTCCCGGAAGATCGCCGATGCGGACCAACTCCTCAAGCCCGGGAAGTTGAAGTTCAATTTCAGCCAGGCCACGAGCGATAACTTCCGCCGTTCCTCCCTTACGTGCCAGATCTGCAAGAGAACTGAAGAGTTTGGGATAGAGGCTGCTGTGAAGCAGGGCGGGATCAATCATGCTGTCTCCAACTATGAGAGCACGAACGAGTGTGGGCTCATGAGCCGCGATATGCATGCCGATCATGCCGCCGAGGGAATGCCCGAAGATGATCGCGGGTTTGCCCACCGTGCCATGAAGAAATTGCGAGATGTCGGCGGCATACTGGATTTCGCGATATGCACCAGGGACACGGGCGGACCCGCCGTGCCCGCGCAGGTCGGGAGCGTAAATGTGGTACTTCTTCGAAAGCGGCGCAATGATCGGTTGCAGCACCTGCCAGCGCCTGCCGAGCCCATGAATCATCACCATGCTGGGACCGTCGTCTGGCCCCTCGGCGTAATTCAAGGTTACATCGCAGCAACGAAATTTCTTTTCTTCAATCTCAAGTATGGAAAGCGGCTCGGTCACTTGCCTGCTCCGGCATCGTAGATGATCTTCCCGCCCAGGATAGTTTTGAGCACAGCAACATCACGAATCTTCACCGGATCGATGGAGAAAAGATCGTCGCTCAGGATCACCATGTCAGCGAGTTTGCCCGGGGTAATGGAGCCTTTTTCTTTCTCCTGAAACTCCGCATATGCAGAGCCCATGGTGTAGGCCTCAATGGCTTCTTTGAGGGTGATCTTCTGTTCGGGAAACCAGCCATTGGGATTCTTGCCATCCAGTGTGGCGCGAGTTACCGCACCATAAAGGCCTAGCATGGGATTCAAAGGGGCAACGTTCCAGTCGGTGCCAAACGCGAGTCGCACCCCGTGGTCGAGGAACGTCCGAAAAGCGTAGGTGCGGCTGGCGCGGTCGTGACCGATACGGCTTTCGGCCCAGCGTCCATCGTCAATCGCGTGATAGGGCTGCATAGAAGCGATGACATGAAGTTGCGCGAAGCGATCAAAATCCTTGGCCGCCATGTGCTGGGCGTGTTCGATGCGGAAGCGGCGATCCGCCTCCCCGTGGGCCTTCGTGATTTCAGCGTAGAGGTCGAGAATAATGGAGATTCCCTCATCGCCAATTGCGTGAGTGCAGAGTTGAAGTCCCGCAGCATCAGCGCGCATCATGCGCTCGCGCATCAGCGAGAGCGGCTGCATGGTGTCGCTGAGCAGACCCCGATTATTGGGTGTATTCAGATAAGGCTCGTAGAAGTAAGCGGTGCCCGACCCGAGAGAGCCGTCAGCATACGACTTGAGCGCACCAAGGCGCAGGTACGAATCGCCGAAAGCGTGGCGGATGCCGATGCGCACCTGGTCATCGACCCCCGGGATAAGCGGTGCGGCATAGATACGAGTAATCAATTCTCCGCGCTGGCGCAGTTCCGAATAAACCGCGATATCTGCGTAGTCCGGGTTCATGTGCTGGACGCTGGTTACGCCGAGTGACGCGGCATGGGCCATGGCCCGCTTAACGATTCGCACCCGCTGATCGTGGGTGAGTGGCGGCATGACTTTGAAGACCAGATCCTGGGCCGCGTCTTTGACAACACCGGTTGGATTGCCTTGCGCATCACGGACAATCACGCCGCCGGGAGGATCGGGAGTCTTCGCCGTTATTCCGGCAAGGCGCAGCACAACCGAGTTGGCCAGGGCTTCGTGCCCGTCATAGCGGGTGACAAAAACCGGGGTGTCGGGCGTAAGAGGATCGAGGAGTTCCTTCGTCGGAAGGGTAGCCGGGGTCCACTTGGTTTCATCCCACTCACCGCCGAGCACCCATTCCCCTTTGGCGACCTTTCTGGCTTGCTGCGCTATGCGATGGGAGAATTCCTGCGCACTGCCGGCATCATTCAGATGAACACTATCGAGGCTCGCGCCTCCGTCAACAAAGTGCACGTGCGCATCATTGAAGCCAGGTAGCAGCAGCTTTCCGTTCGCGTCGATCCCCTGTGTTTTCGGACCGCGCCAGCGGTTGACCTCCTGATTGGAGCCGACCGCGACGATGCGGTCTCCAAGAATTGCCACAGCTTGAGCTTCAGGCCGTGCAGGATCAACGGTCCAAATCTTGGCGTTGGTAATGACTACGTCCGCTGCAGGTTGAGGTTGTGCAGACACAAGCCCAGTGAGCAGTAAGAGAGAGAGGAATATCTTCATTGTCGCTGCGAGTTTACTGCATAGAGTGGAAGGGAGAAAGTGTTTTAGCGCTGCGCAGGTCATCCCACGCCCGGCCAAATGCCGCCGGGCCTGGGATGTACTCAGTTCAGAAAAAGAGCCATGATCAAGCGGTTTTGCGAGTCTTGGCGACCCGCTGTTCGTCCAGTTCGCGTTTCCCCGGCTTGGTGCCATGGCCGTTGGTCCCCTGCGCAAGTTGGGGGGCCTCGATGATTTTCCAGTTTTCGCCTTCGTTCCAGGGACCGCGAGCCTCAGTTTCGCCTTCGTCTCCGGTTCCGGTGGAATCTTTAAAGTATTGGTCCACCAACCCTGGGGTGGGCGGAATTTGTCCGATAGAGAAACGGTCCTTCCCGAGGCTCTCCAGCGCCGCGGTGAAAGCTTTCATGTGCGTGATCTCGCGGGTCATCAGGAATTGCAATGCATCTTTCGATCCGGGATCGTCACAAAGGTTGATCAGTCTTTCGTAGACAATCTTTGCCCGCGCTTCGGCAGCAATATTGCTGCGCAGGTCGACGTCGAGTTCGCCGGTGATTTTCAAGTAGTCGGCTGTCCACGGATCGCCGACCGAATTGTAGAGATTTACTCCTCCGCCGCCCGCTATCGCCACCATGGGATCTTCCTCTGCACCTTGGAGTTTCTTTTTCATAGGCCGCAAGTGCATGCGGGCCAGAGTTCCCACTACTTCCAAATGGCTGAGTTCCTCGGTGCCGATGTCGAGGAGGAGATCCTTGCGCGCAGGGTCGTCGCAATTCCAGCCCTGGATCGTGTATTGCATGGCCGCCGCCAACTCCCCGTTGGCGCCTCCGAACTGTTCGAGCAGCATGTTGCCGAAACGGGGGTCAGGCGTTCCGACATTTACGGTATACATCAGGTTCTTGAAATGATGGTACATGGTGACACTCCAATCGATGGGCTAGGCTTTCAGGATTGAGGTTTGAAATTCGATTTGTCAGTCGACTTTTAGTTGCGAAATTGGCATGCGAGGATGGTCGAAACCCAGCTTTTAGTGGAAGTGAGAGTTGATGAGCAGAACGCGTCGTGTTTACGTCTAATTAGATGGCGTTCAGGAGGCACCTGTGTTCCCCATCTTTGCTCAAGTCATGTTGGCTGCCGCCATTGCGGCTTCACCTTCTCCGCAGTCGGACATTGCTGCCGAACTCCGCGCTCGCGACCAGGCGCTGCTGGATGCGATTGCTCCTGGTAACGCCAAACTCTGGGACGAGGCGCTCGCGCCAGGTGCCGTATACGTGGATGAGAACGGCGAGATCATCCAGCGGGCCGAGTTCCTGAAGCAACTCCAGCCACTTCCCAAGGGCGTTTCAGGGACGATCAGCATCTCTGAGTATTCGGCTACCACCTCCGGAGATGTGGCCACGGTAGTCCACCGGGATGACGAAGTGGAGAACTACCATGGGCAAACCTTAGCGGCAAAATACCTCATGACTGAAACCTGGCAAAAGCAGGGAGGGGTTTGGAAACTACTGCTGGTACACGCTTACTCGGCGTTGAAAGAACCGCCCTCGATCGCGCTCCCGACGAGAGAACTGGAACAGTATGTTGGACGCTACGAAGGAGGACCCGAGCTGGTTTACTTGATTAAGCTTGAAGGAGATCATCTGACAGGCACGCGCGAAGGCCGGCCTGGGTCCGCGCTGCGGGTGGAAGTTCGAGACGTCCTGTTCATCAGCGGGCAATTACGTACCCGGAAGATATTTCTTCGCGATGAAAAAGGAAGAATTACGGGATTCGTTGATCGGCGGGAGGGTAACGACCTGGTGTGGAAAAAGGTGAACTGATTCTTACCGAATTCCCCACTTCAGTTTGGTGCGCAGCACATCAAAGAAGGTCTTGCGGGTCCGGAGCAGTTTCACACGATTCTCTGACTTGCGGCACACCAGTCGATCGCCGTCATACATAGGCATGCCAACCTGGCCGTCTATGCTGAGGTAAGCTTCTTCGTCCCCGGTTTTGACAACGATCTCAATTTCCGAAGTATCACGAACCACCAGTGCGCGATGGGTAAGAGAGTGCGCTGATACCGGAGTGATGACAAATGCCTCCACCGAGGGCATGAGGATCGGTCCGCCCGCGGCAAGCGAGTACGCGGTGGAACCCGTGGGTGAAGAAACAATCAGGCTGTCGGCCTTGTATGCGGAGACGAACATCTTGTCCACATAGACATCGCAGTGGTTGAGCCGCGCGATAGTGCTTTTTCCGACCACAACATCGTTGAGCGCATCATAGCGAGCCACGCAGGCCTCGGCGCGATAGACTTCACAACGTACCATGGCCCGTTGCTCGCTGCCGCAAATCTCCTTATCGATCGCTTCCAGCGTTGGGTAGAGGTCCTCGAGTGGAATTTCCGTGAGAAACCCCAGCGAGCCGAGATTCATCCCGAGCACCGGGATGCCAGCCTTGGCAACAGCACGGGCCGCGGCCAAGAGCGTACCATCTCCGCCAAGAACAATAACAAACCTGAGCGGAAGCGACCCAATCTGTTTGCGGTCGACGATCTGCACCCCGCTTATGTAAGCAGCGGATTCGCGATCGGCGACCACCGAGTAGTCGTGGGCGCCAAGCCACTGAACGAGTTCAGGAACAATGGTCACCAGTTCCGGCTTACCGGGCTTGGAAACAATGGCGACAGACTTGGTTGAGGCGCTTGGCATGCAGGAAAGTGCATTGTACAGAAAAGTGGGAAGCGAGTGGTTGTACGACAGCCGACCCGCTTAAGACAGTCCACCACGCACCACTAAAACACGCTCCACAAGAGGAATTCGCGATTGCCTTCCGCGCCCAGAATCGGTGATTCGATGACCTCGACGGACTTGGGACGAAGTTGCTCGACGGCAGCACGGACTTTCTCAACGGCGAACCGCTGCGCTGCCGGGTCCTTTACGATGCCGCCTTTCCCCACCTGTTCACGTCCGACTTCGAATTGAGGTTTGACTAGAACGATGAGGTGCCGAGTTTGGCCAGGGGTTCCAAATGCCGCAGCACACACAGCGGGGATCACCATTGTGGCCGAGATGAACGACACATCGATCACAACAAGGTCTGCTGATTCGGCGACTTGTTCTCGCGTCAGGTACCGGGCGTTCGTGTTTTCGAGTAACCGGACTCGGGCATCCTGGCGGATTCGATTATGAACTTGGCCATGACCGGTATCGACGGCGATGACTCGGGCGGCGCCGTGTTGCAGCAGGCAATCAGTGAAGCCCCCAGTCGATGTTCCGACGTCAAGGCACGTCATGCCCGTGACATCAATCCGCCAATGCTGGAGCGCTTTCTCCAATTTCAGGCCGCCGCGCGAGACATACCGGAAGTCTTCGGCGAGCAAGCGAATAGCAGCGTTGCGCGCTACCGCCGCCCCTGCCTTGTCGATCTTCTGTTCATTGACCAGAACCTTGCCGGCGAGGATCAGCGCCTGAGCACGCTCTCGGGAGGTTGCAAGACCGCGCTCCAGGAGCAGTTTGTCGAGCCGGATTTTGAGAGATTTGTCCAACCTGAGTTCAGGGTTCTTTCCCACCACAAAAGTGCCAGCACTCCGCCTTGTGCAAGCTGTACAAAGGTAACTTGCATCATGAGTTATAGGAGTAATTTCCTCTTTTTCCACAGAATTTTCCACTGGGGTGTTGAAAACCTCATCCGAGACTTCGATTCAGAGCACACTGACAGATATTTCCGGCATAAGGGCAGAACTTTGGTCGGCCTTTAGCACCCAAGTTGGAAGGAGAAATGGAAGGCTGATAAAATCTGAAAGTCCCTCGTGGGGCTATAGCTCAGCTGGGAGAGCGCATCGTTCGCAACGATGAGGTCGTCGGTTCGATCCCGACTAGCTCCACCATACTTTTCAGTTCACCAGAAGCAGAATCGGTTCATTATAGAAACATTGGAAGCCGCCCTACCTGCGGCTTCCGTTGCGCGTGCACCCAATCCACCTTATTTTCAGGCAGCCGGGATGATGAGCTTTTGTCCAGGTTTGATCTTGTCCGGATCTTGCAGCTGATTCGCCTTTACGATCGCATTGTATTTATTAGGGTCACCGTAAAAGTGTTTGCTGATTTTTGACAGGTTGTCTCCGGCTTGCACGGTATAGGTCCGGCCCTCGTTTGGTTGTACTGCCTGCGACCCGCTTTCTCTTACCTCAATGTCGTGTTTTAGATCGGCGAAGTTTGGATCCACGGACTTAATCTGATCCCAGACCTGATTTTTCGCCTGTTCCGAGGGCATGGTGGCTTTCACATAAAGCTGATTGCCGTCCAGGTTCACGTTTTGTAACTGACCCCCTTCTCGCTGGATGGCATCCAGAACCGGCTGATATTTTTGCTTCAGTTGATCGATATTTGGCATGAGAATCTCCTCCGTTGTTTGCTTACAGACAATTCAAACCGGCACTTGAGCTGAGACGCGGGTGTAAGGGAAATGCCGTTCGGCTCAGGCAACCGATCGCACTTGATTGGTGCGAGCGTCAGACCCATGCTGCTTCACCATCTTGTTGTAATTTCCCATGATCAGGAAGGGCGCCGCCCACTGTCCCACAAACAATGCCCAATCATCTTTCCCTGAAATCTTGAGAACTGCCGAGGCAATCATTGATCCCACCGCAAGCCCCAGGAAGGCGCTTGAAGGCAGGTTCGCTGTTTGCCGTTCAATCGAACCGGTGAAGCGGTCCTCGGTTGCTTGTCCCCGTTCCAATCTCGTATCCATGTTGATGTACTCCTTGAGGTGATTTCGTCGTAAGATGCGAGGGCCGCGATAACGTCAGCTCAACCGTCAACAAAATCGCAAGCTGCCGCGTCTACGCCGCGCAGTCCTCTTCAACAAGACAAGTTGAGTGTCAGTTGCAGGACCGAGAACAATCAGCGAGAGATTTAGTTCCAGGAAAAAAGAACTACGTTAAGCGAGGTTTTCCTTCGGCTCAAACGAGGCGGGAAAATAGGCAAGGCATTCAGCCTGGACCGGTTCTGCGACTCCGTATCCAGCGGCACGACCCGGATCACTGCCCTGCGCCACATGGTGATGCCATCGCCGTTTCGGGGCGAAACGCTTTGCTTATATTCAGGGGACCTTCCGGTACTGAAAGTGCTCGTGGCTTGGACCCTGTTGTTGCCAGGACCAGCACGCAAACAAGCAGGGTCGCTAGAGAAGAGATGAAGACGATTCGCATAGTCTCCTCCTTCTCGGTCTGCGGGCCGACACGATCGCATTTTGATTGTGCTCCCCGGGACTGTCCCCGAAAGTGCATAGCGCACCAATCATGGTGATAACCGAGCTCTAAAATGCGCTGGCTCTCCCGACAGGTGTTCGATTTCCCCCACGCGAAACGATAAACTTCAGCCGAGAGGGATGGTCAGGCCGCGCTTGGCCGAATGCGACGACGCTGGAAGAGACGTTGCTCGCGATCTGGGAACAAGCCTTGGTTCAGGGTGCAACAACTGTGCACCTTCAGGGGAAACGGTTTCCAGTCAAGAGAACATCGCAACACCGGCTTCGCCAAGTGGACTTTTCCTTCGACGGCAGTGAAATGCGGGGACTGGAACAAAATCCCGAGACGAAATCCAGATGGGCTCAACTCGCCCGCGAAGGCAAGAAAGTCATGCAGTTCCTTAGTGGCCGGTCTTACATTGCTGTCGCTTATGACGGGAAGGTTAAGCTGTATGGAAAACGAGTGCAGTCGGACCAGGCGTTGAAATCAGAGTGATTCGCACTGCAGGAAACAAGTATGGCGCGAGCAGCTTTCACACTTCTACTTCTACCATGCCTCGAGAGTCCATAACCGTATCGTGACAACCCGAAAGGTTTGTAGGGCGGGGTTGGAAACTTCAAGGCAGGGTGCAACAGCCCAGCCGAAACCAGCGTCCAATAAACATGACGCGGCTGTCATGTCATCGGCCCTCGAGTGACGGAAACGGATACTGATATGTTTGTGCCTGGCGGAATCAATTGTCGCTCGACATGGATTCTTTTTGCCGTCAGCATTTTGCTGCTGAGCCTGGGCTTCATTTTTTACCAGTCGCGTCATGTGCAAGCGGAGCCCGCGCCACCAAAGAAGGCTCCCATGCACGATCCCCGCTAGAAATCACACCCCGAGCGCGCGCTCGCCGACACGTTCCGAGACACCTCCAGGCTAGCCGTGGACCAGTTTCCACGGAACCTCGGGCATTCTGGCTATAATTGATATGTGAGCACAAATGTTCGACAAGTGGCATCTGCGGACTTCCCGACCCGCTGGGGCAGGTTCCGGATTCTCGGTTTTGAGGGAGAGTTTGGTGACGAGCATCGACTCGAAGCCGGCGTCGCGCTGGTCATGGGCGATGTCAAGGGAAGCCCCGCCCTAGTCCGAATCCATTCGCAGTGCCTCACCGGCGATGTTTTCGGCTCGCTGCGCTGTGACTGTCGCCAGCAATTAGAGATGGCGCTGTCCATGATCGCGCAACTAGGGGCTGGCGTCCTGATCTACGAACAGCAGGAGGGCCGGGGCATTGGATTGATGGCGAAACTGCAAGCGTACGAACTGCAGGACATTGGCTTGGACACAGTGGAAGCCAATGAGCGCCTGGGATTCAAGGCCGACCACCGCGAGTTTGCTCTGCCGGGAGAGATTCTCAAGGCGCTCGGTGTCACCCAGGTGAGGCTCCTCTCGAACAACCCCGACAAGGTTGCTGCACTGGAAAAAGCTGGAATTGAAGTGGTCGAGCGAGTTCCCTGCGAGGTTGCTCCCAGCACCTATGCGGAGGATTACTTGAAGACAAAGAAAGAAAAGTTAGGTCACCTCTTTACCCGCTAAGGTGTCGCTACACGGGCCACAGGCTGAGCGCGGTGGTGCTCAGGATCTGCTCTTTCATCCCGGCGGGAAGCGGAAGCGCTCGAAAATCCTCTAAGTTCCTCCTGATGTCGGGCACGCCCGGCCCGGGCCAGTCCGTCCCGAACAGCGTTTTGCTTGAGACCTCATCCAGCCGCGGGAAATACTTCAACAGGGTTTTCGGCGGGATGCCGCTGATATCCAGGTAAACGTTCGGATGGCGGCGAAGCAGGAAAAAAGACGTATCCATCCACAATGGGCGGCCGCCGTGCGCCAGCAGAATTTTCAGCTTGGGAAAATCCACCGCCACATCATCAATGTGGATCGGATCGCCATACTTGTTGCGCGCTCCAGGGAAGATCGAAGTCCCCGTATGGAACATCACCGGGATCGCGTTGGCCTCCGCAGCACGATAGATGATTTCAAGCTCTTTCACTCCTTTTTGATAGTCATTCGGAAACAGCAATTGATGAGGAGGATGGATCTTGATCATGCGAATGCCAAGCCGGAGCAGTTGTTCCACGTCAGCCATCACGTTGGAAGTATGCCGCGGGTGCAGGCTTCCACAGGAAATCAGGCGCTTGGGATCTTCCTTAACGTAATCTGAGATGAACTGGTTTACGCCCGAGGTAAATCCAATTACCTCCGGGGCTACATAGTTGATCAGGACCGCGCGATCGATCCCGCACTCGTCCAGGTGCTTGAGAAAGGCCTTGGGAGAGCGGCAGAACTCCGCGATCTGGTCGAAATTCGCGCGCTTTTTCTTCATCAGTTCGAGCGCGTGCGGCTTGAACATCTCGAGCGGCTGAATGTGGATGTGACAGTCAGTGATCACCATTAGTTCTCAAATGCCGCGAGGATGGCCCGCTTGGTAAGAACTCGAATCATCTCCCGACGGTATTCGGGAGTGAGGGCGGAGGTTGTGAGCGGCTTGGCAGCTTTCGCGGCAAGCTCGCCGGTTGCCTGCGCCAGTTCTTCGTTCATCGGCTTCCCCGATAAGAATTGCGTCGCGCCTTTGACCAGAACCGGCGCGGGATTCACCGCTGTAAGCGCCAAGCGGACGTCAGCGACCTGCCCGTTCGACCGTTTCAAGGCGACAGCGACGCCCGCGAGCGGATAGTCGATCGAGCCCCGAATGCGAAGTTTGCGGTAAATACCGCGATAGCCCGCGGAAGACGCGGGGAGGAAAACACGAGTCAGTATTTCATTCTGCTCCAGCCGGCGGTAGTTGTCCCCCAAGCCCGTATAGAACTCCGAAAGCGCAACCCGTCTTTTTCCCGCTGGGCCAACAATTTCCACTTCGGCACCTAGGCACAACAAAGCGGGAGGCGTGTCGCCGGAAAAGGCCGCCCAGCACTTGGTGCCGCCCGGTGCCACGTGGCACAGATCGCCGTCTTTCTTAATACAGAATCCGCACGCCTTTCGCCAGGTAAGTGACTGGTTGTACCAGAGGCAGCGCGTGTCCAGGCAGATGTTTCCACCAAGAGTGCCCATGTTGCGAAGCACAGGCGAAGCTACCGTGGCGGCAGCTTCGGTCAGGACCGGGTAGTGCTGGCGCAAGAGCGGAGAACGCTCGATATCGCTGAGCGGAGTAAGAGCCCCAATTTCAACCGAGTTGTCCGGAAGCGTGGAGATTCCCTTGAGTCCGGCGAGGCGACGGATATCCATGACATATTCGGGCTCGAACAGTTTCTGGCGCATGGAGGGAATCAGGTCCGTTCCCCCCGCAAGAACACGAACCGTATGCTTACCAAGCAAGCCGGCGGCTTCCTCCAGCGTAGTGGGGCGCAAAAGTCTGAATTGAGGAAGGCTCAATCGTCACCCCCGGCTTCGGCCGCCTCGCGGCGGGATGGGTCCAGTGGATGACGCTCCGGTCCTTTGCCCTTGAACCAGAGCGATCCTCCGTGCTCGCGGAAACGTACCGGCGCCGTTGGATCAATGCCTTCGGTCATATCGATTTTTTTCTGTGATCTTTTGTCGCGCAGTGCCGCCAGAACGCGCTCCGGAGTGAATGGCGATTCGTGTAACCGAATCCCGACCGCATCGTAGATTGCGTTCGAGATGGCGGGGATGGTCGCCGCCAGCGACCCTTCGCTCGCTTCCTTCGCTCCGAACGGGCCCTCAGGATCGATGCTCTCAACAATGATGGGCTCCACTTCCGGCGATTCAACGGACGATGGACTCCGGTATTCCAGCAATCCCGGATTCATCAGCATGCCATCTTTCCAAACCATCTCTTCGGTCAGGGCTTGTCCCATGCCCATCCACACCGAGCCGATAATCTGTCCCTCGACCGATGTCGGGTTCAGGGCGCGTCCGCAATCGTGCGCGGCCCAGACCTTGTGCACAGTGACTTCCCCCGTTTCTTCGTCAACGCTCACCTCCGCCACCTGGGCCGAGTAGGAATACGCCGGAGAAGGGCCGACGCCTGCGCCCTTATGTTTCCCCCCGCGGGCCTCCAATGGCGGCGCGTAAGACCCTGTGCCGCTGAGCGCGCCGTGGAAGTCGATGGCGGCCACCACCGCTTCCTCGAAGCTCAAGGTGTTCTTCGGGCCTTCGTCTTTGCGCTTTTGCTGCAGAGATCCGCGCAGAATCTGGCCTTCCACGCGACCGGACACACTGGCTTCGGAAATTGCTCCCTGATCGCCAGGGGCATTCGCCAGCCCTCTCCGGACCACGTGATCGTCTCGGAATATCAGATCGTCTGATCCACAATTCATCTTCTTGGCCGCGGCTGCGGCGATCTGCTGCTTGACCTCACCAGCCGCCCGCAAAGTCGCGTTGCCGTTCATAAAGGTCACGCGGCTGGAATACGATCCGATATCGATCGGGGTGAGGTCGGTATCGGCGGCCACTACCTTTACACGATTCAGCGAGCACCCAAGAGTCTCGCTGGCAATCTGCGCGACCATGGTGTCGGAACCCTGGCCGATGTCGGAAGCGCCCGTGTAAACCACCACGCCGCCGTCGCGGTCAATTTTGATATTGACGGTTGAATGCGGCATGTCGGAACGAATGATCGAGTTGGCGGCGCCGCTTACGTAGTGACTGCAGGCAATTCCGAGCCCGCGCCCTTTGGGGAGCTTACCCTTGCGATCGTTCCATTTCGACCGGGTCACCACCTGCTCGATGCATTCGGGCAGCCCATAACTCTGAACCCGAAGTCCATTAATAGTGATACAGGGCGGCTTCAGCAGATTTCGCCGGCGCATCTCGGCAGGATCCAAGCCCAGCTTCTGCGCGAGTTCATCGAGCTGCGATTCGAAGGCGAAGCGGACATTTACCGTACCATGTCCACGCATCGCCCCGCAGACCGGCTTGTTGGTGAGAACGCGATAGCCGTCGTACTGGATATTCGGGATGTCGTACAACGCTCCGAGGAGCGCGCCCGAGTACAGGATGGTCACAACACCGTACGAGCAATAGGCGCCCCCATCCTGAACCACTCGCGCTTTCACTGCGGTGATACGCCCGTCTTTATCGGATCCGGTTTTAAGATCGATGATGGTGCGCGGCCGTCCGCGATGCGCCCAGAAAACCTCTTCCCTGGTGTAGGTGATCTTGACCGGGGCGCGAGCCTTGCGTGCCGCAACCGCTGCCGTAATCTCAAGAGGAATCACTTCGCTTTTGCCGCCGAAACCTCCGCCCACCAGCGGCTTGATCACACGGATCTGGGCCATTGGCATTTCCAGCACCAGCGAAAGCTTGTGCTGCAAGTAGTACGGGACCTGCGTGGAAGACCACACTGTCAAGCGTCCCGGCTTTCCGGTGTGCGGGTCGATTTCAAACGACGCTAGCGTGGAATGCGGCTCCATCGCCGCATGCGTCACTTCGTTGGCGATGTACCGCGCTTCGGCAACGTAAGCCGCTTCTGCCAGCGCTTTCTCTGGATCTCCAAAGACGTGGTGATAGTCTTTCTCGATGTTGTGCGGCTTGTTATCGTGAAGGAAGTTGGACTCGGCCTTCATTGAGTCTTCGGGGTCGAAATAGGCGGGCAGAACCTCGTATTCCACATCTACCAGTTCGAGCGCCCTTTCCGCAGTTGCTTCGTTCACCGCCACCACGCATGCGACGTTGTCGCCGACATAGCGCACCTTGTCGGTGGCCAGCGCATGCTCGTCGTGGCCGACTGGAAGAATGCCGTAGGGGTTCGGCGCATCCTGACCCGTCACGACGGTCACAACACCATCCAGCTGTTCCGCGCGGCTGGTATCGATTCTCTTGATGCACGCGTGCGGATAAGGAGAATGCAGAATTTTGCCAACCAGCATGCCGGGGAGACTCAGGTCGTCAGCATACTTCCCTGCACCAGTGGTTTTCTCCGCGGCATCCACCATGGCGGTGGGCTTTCCGATGATCGAGAATTCATTTGACATCAGTCGTCGGCTCTTCTCCTGGTGGTTGAATTCGGTTGCTACTTGGCCGCGGCCATTCCCTTTTGTTCCGCTTCCACGGCCGCCTTGATGGCCTGATACATCTGGGTATAGCCAGTGCAGCGGCAAAGATTGCTGCTGAGCGCGCGCCGGATGTCGTCTTCCGTGGGCTCGGGATTTTCCCGCAGCAGGTGTTTCACCGTCATCATGAATCCCGGAGTGCAGTATCCACATTGCGCTCCGCCCCAGTCCCCATAAGCTTTTTGAATGGCGGCGAGGCTGCCGTGCTCGCTCACGCCCTCGACGGTTGTGATCTCCTGGCCCTCGCAACTTGCTGCCAGCAGCGTGCACGACAGCATGGGCGTGCCGTCAATCAACACCGTGCAAGCACCGCAGGAAGAGTCATCGCAGCCGCGCTTCGAGCCGGTAAGCTGCAGGTCCTGTCGCAAGGCGTCAAGCAGGAGCTTGCTAGGCTCGATACCAGTCTCGTAACAGCGGCCGTTTACTTTGAGTTCGATCAGTTCCTTTTTCATTTTCAGCAATCAGCAACCACGAGGCTCAATACAGTGGCACCTTCGGATCCACCGTCCTGGCCCAGCCGTCAATTCCGCCGCGCATGGACTGGGCTTTTTCGAATCCTTGCTGCCGGAGCCAATTCGTTACCGTCAGCGAACGCACGCCGTGGTGGCACATCACCACGATGTGATCTTCGGGATCGAGTTCCTGATGGGCGCGCGCCGGAATATCGCCCATCGAAATCTGCTTGCTTCCCTCCAGGCTCGCCTTTGCCCACTCGCCCGGCTCGCGAACATCCAGAAGGGTGAATTTCTCACCTTGCTTCATCAGAGCCTTGACTTGGCCTGCGCTGATTTCGAAGTCCATATCTTTGCTCCTAATAACCGAAGTCAGTTGCGGCGGCATAGGCATGGCCTTTTACTCCAAGCTCGTCGACGCGGCACCCACCAAGCTGGTTCCGATAGGCGCGGCGGTCGGTCACGCCGTTTACCCAGCGCTGCAACCACGCCTCGGTTTCGCCGGCAGTTTTCGTCTGTTCGTGATAGTGACGAAAGAACGCGTCGTCGCGCTTGTAATATCCCTGTACCGGCGAGGGATGTGCCCCAAAGGGACATTCCACAACAGCATTCACCAGGAACCCGGGAATAACTGTCCGGTTGGGATCGCTGGAGATGACGTCGGGCTCGACGATCTCCTCGGCGACTACGATCACGCGCTTTGCCGCGCGAACACCTTCGAGCATCACTCCGAAATTGCCCCAGCAGTGCGCGTTGCCCTCACGATCAGCTCGCTGCACGTGGACAATCGTGACGTCTGGACTTAGCGCCTTCACAGCGTGTAATTTCTGAGCGGCCTCTCGAGCCTTGGCGTCACTCGCTGCTTTTTCAAAAGGCGAGTCAATTTCCGCAAACATCGGATTGTTCCGAACCACATCGCTGCCCATCGCGGTTCGCGTCGGCAGAAACGGGACCCCCATCGCCCCCGCTTGCAAGGCTAGAGCAACTGTGAAATTGGTCATATTCACCATTTGTAATCGTTCTTCCTCAACCGCGCGACGAAAGTTGTATGCCGAGCCCATCATGACATTTCCCACCCAGGCTGCGATCACGCGCTCCACGCATCCAGCGGCAATCAACTGATCAAACAAAAGGTCCGAGATGGGACCAATCAGGGTCAGGTTGCGTTTCCCTTGCCGGATGATTTCGTGTCCGGCGGCAAATGGGATCATCTGCTCCATCTGCAAGCCCAGCGCGACCGAAGCGCCGTCGGGCACAAATTCAGCAACGGCCTCGCGCATGGTCAGGAGTTTAGGCATTTTTCCCATTCCCGCTTGCAAACACGATGACTCCGCTGACCAACGCCGCCAATGCCCAGGTCCACACCGACAGAGTCCGCAGATCGCGAACGCGCTGGAATGGAGCGTCTGTCCAAACTGCAATCACAAAGCCCAAGCCGAAATTTGCCAAAACCAGCACAAAGAAGATGCGTTCGAGCCAACAGGAAGTTTCACTCACCAGCGCCGCCATCAAGAGAACCCATACTGCATACGCAAGAATCGATCCCCCGTCGTGTGGCCAGTCGAACTCAGCGCTACGGACATGGGAGTAAGACAAGTACGCAAAGTACGAGCAAGACGCCAGGCCAGAGATTCCCCATAGTGGCTTACCGCACATGAGGTGAGCGGCCTTTCTACGACCGTCCTTCGCCGATGCTACTTGCCCTTCCAATTTGCCTCCCGCTTCTCCAAGAAAGCATTGACGCCCTCGCGCATGTCTTCAACCTTGGTCAACTCCTCCAGATACACCTTCTCAGCTCGCGCCAGACCTTTATCAAAGTGAATCGAATCCCACGCGTAGATCGCCTTCTTGGTAACAGCGATTGCGGCTGGACTTAGCTTCGAAACTCGGTCAATGGCCGCTTGTAAGACGACGTCCAAATCCGCGCCGGAAACGGCCTGATTGGCAAGCCCGAGGCTGGCGGACTCCTCCCCGCTTATCGTGCGGCCTGTGAGGATCAGGTCTGCCGCGTGTTTTTGCCCGATCAACGCGGCGAGCGCAGTCGCTGCCACCGGGGGAAAGCAGGCCAACTTGATTTCAGGAAATCCCCAAAGAGCGTCGCCGGTCGTGAACACCAGGTCGCAGACCATGGCTAATTCCGCGCCACCACCAAGGCAATGTCCGCGAACTGCCGCCATCGTTACCTTTTTCATTGCCGCCAGCTTCACGATGCTGGCATGAAACTTACGCAACATTTCTTCCACTTTGTCGGGAGTGTGCGCTGCAACGTCCACACCCGCCGAAAAGGCCTTCTCCGAACCTTCCAGCACAACGATGGAAACATCGTCCCGAGTTTCGATTTCCGCAAGGGCAGCTGAGAGTTCATCCATCATCTGCAAATCGATCACGTTCAATGGCGAATGCTGGAGTGTAATTCGCGCCACCGGAGCGTCGATCTTAAGGGCGATGCGGGAGGCGACAGCAGACGCAGCGGCCTCTTTGGCTTTCTCTGCCGCAGGTGCCATGGGTCGGACTGTACGAAAGCCTAGGTTGTCCAGAACCCCTCCTTGTCATAACCGCGGATGGTCCGCAATTCTTCCTGGCTGGGGATCGGAGTGGAACTGAGATCGTCCGCGACTCGCAACTTCCAGCCCGTGTTGGCGAGCACATGTTCCAATTCGATGCCCGGGTGTATAGAAGCAAGATACGCCTCCCCGTTTCCATCAAAGCGAAGCACAGCCTTCGTAGTGATCACCGCCGAGGGTCCGCCTCGGGGCAATCCCACCCGTGCGCGCCAGTTGCCTCCTGTACCATGGCCAGGACTTGTGATGTAGGAAACACGTTCCGGCAATCTTTGCTTGTTATGCTCCAGGAGAGCCACGAAGCGATGCGCCAGCGAAGCGATATCGCACGCGCCCCCGGAACCAGGCAGTCGAGTCAATCCTTTCGCACCGCGAACCTCGGTTGAATTGAGATTGCCAAAGCGGTCCACCTCAGCCGCGCCCAGAAATCCAAGATGCACCCGTCCGGATTGCAGCAGGCTCATCACTCCCAGCATGTCCAGGCATTGGGTTGCGCCGAGGATGTTGGGCGGATCGGCCATGGTGTAAATCAATTCCGGAGCCGGGGTTGAGCGGATCACTCCGTTTTCGAACAATCCGACGGCGTTAGGCGCATGGTTTTTCTTCGCGACTACAAAGGCAATCAGCGGCATACGCATTCCGACAAACACGACTTCCCCGTCGCGAATCTCGCGCGCGGCGGTCGCCACCATCAACTCGCCCAGCGTGAAGCCGGTTGATTTCGGAATTTCGATTGACGATGTCGTCATCTTTATTGCATGTTCAACCACACCGATTTCAGCTCAGTGTAGTGTTCGATTGCGTGCATGCCCAGTTCTCGTCCGAAGCCTGAACTCTTGTACCCGCCGAACGGCATCGCGGCATCCATCAAGCCATAAGTATTGATCCACACCAGGCCCGCACGCAGGCGGCGCGATACCTGATTGGCTTTGTTGATGTCGCGCGTCCACACCGCAGCGGCCAGACCGTAGGGATTCCGGTTGGCAAGGTCCACAACCTCCTCGAGGTCATCAAAACCCAAGGTCGCCAGCACCGGACCGAAGATCTCTTCCTGCGCAATCTTCATTTCATTCTTGACTCCGGTGAAAATCGTCGGTTCGATGAAGAAACCCTGATCGCCGCCGACCATCGCACGGTTTCCGCCGGCCACGATCTGCGCCCCTTCTTTTTTCCCTGTTTCGATGTAACCCAGCACGCTTTGCATCTGTTCCCGGCTGACAATTGCTCCGAGCCGGGTCTTGGGGTCGAGCGGATCCGCCGGTTGCATCTTTTTCGCTCGTGCAATCAGCTTATCCAGGAACTCATCTTTAACTTTGTTCTCGATGAACAACCGCGAACCGGCGTTGCAGCACTCTCCCTTGCCGTAAAAGATCCCGGTAATCGCGCCTTTGACGGCACTGTCGAGATCGGAGTCGGCGAATACGATGTTGGGCGACTTGCCTCCAAGTTCGAGGGTAATGCGTTTCAGCGAGTCGGCAGCGCCGCGCATGATCTCCTTGCCGACCGAGGTCGAACCGGTAAATGCGACCTTGTCAATGCCGGGATGACGCACGATCGCCTTGCCGACCTCGGGACCGCCGGTCACGATGTTCAACACGCCGGCAGGAATGCCGGCTTCCATTGCCAACTGACCGAAACGCAAAGCAGTAAGCGGCGTCTGCTCGGCAGGCTTCAGAACGATGGTATTTCCACAAGCCAGCGCCGGGCCCAGCTTCCATGACGCGATCAGCAGCGGAAAATTCCAGGGCACGATCAGGCCGACCACTCCAACCGGTTCCCGCAATGTGTATGTAAACGAGTTCTCAAAGGTGTTGACAGTCTCGCCGTGGATTTTGGTCGCCCACCCTGCGTAGTAGCGCAGGACATCAATCACCATTGGGATATCTACGTAACGTGACTCGAAGATGGGCTTGCCATTGTCCAGCGTTTCAAGCTCGGCAAGTTCATCGAGGTTCTTCTCAACCAGGTCGGCGAGCTTCCAGATCAGGCGGCCGCGCTCGCTGGCCGACATTTTGCGCCACGCCCCCGAGCGGTCTTCAAACGCTCTGCGGGCCGCATGAACCGCGGTCTCTACATGCTGTGCCGATGCCTCGGCCACTTGCGTCAAGACCTCGCCGGTGGCGGGATTGACTGTCTCAAACGTCTTCGCGCCATCCACCCATTGACCGTCGATTAAGAGTTTGCCGGGATCGATCTTCACTTTCGAGGCTGCGATCATCATTCTCCTTGATAGGGCCGGCATTATGCCGGCGTTTCTCATTTCCCGCTGAACTTGGGCTGACGTTTCTCCACGTAAGCCGCCAGGCCTTCCTTGGCATCGGCGCTCTCAAACAGCAATTGCTGGTTTTCGCGCTCCAGCGCCAGCCCCGCCTCAAGCGGAATTTCCCAGCCGGTCTGCACCGCCCGCTTGATGCGACCCACCGCCTTGGCCGCCTTGTTCGGCAGACAAAACTGGCGGGCATACTCCATTACCCGGTCCATGAAGCCGTCGCGTTCATAAACCTCGTTGATCATCCCGTATTGGAGGGCTTGTTCGAAACTAAATGTTTTGCCGGTGACCATCAACTCGATCGCGCGGCTCTTCCCCACCAATCGCGCCAGACGCTGGGTTCCGCCGGTGCCGGGGAGAACACCCAGGCTCACCTCGGGTAAGCCGATTTTGCCGGAGTCCTTGCGCGCGATGCGAATATCGGCCGCCATGGCTACCTCGAGCCCTCCGCCAACACAATGACCGTTGAGCGCCGCGATTACCAGCTTGGGCGTGTTCTCCAGCCGCAACAGTGTTTCGTTGGCGTGCAGGCAGAAGTAGTATTTGTAGGTAGGATCGGCGCCGGTGAGCATGTTGATGTTCGCTCCGGCGCAGAAGAATTTGTCGCCTGCCCCGGTCAGCACGATCACGTGAACGTCATTGTCCATGCGGGCCTTCAGAATGGCGTCGTCAAGTTGACGATTCATCTCGTATGAATAGGTATTCGCCGGGGGATCGTTCAGTTCGATCACCGCGATCCCACCCTCCACACGGTAGTTGATCAACGCCCTGGTGCGTTCGCCGGATGTCGGCTGTGTCGTCGTTGCCATCGGTGAATTCCCTTTCCCTTTGTAACACGTTTCTTTTTGTGAACCGCTCTTCCGCCGATGCCTTTCAAGAAAATGTCGGACATCTGCTTCGCGAGTTCCTCCGCGTCGGCATCCACTCGAGAATTGTGCCACGTATAAATCCAGTTCATCATCCCAAACAGGCTTAACAGAGCAACCCGGCTGTTAAATTTCCCTCCGGTGGTACGCTTGTGATCTTCCAGGACACCGAGGCAAATGCGATAGTACTCGCGCTTGATGGACGCAATCTCCGCCCCGAAACCGTTCTTCAGGGCATCGTCTTCGTGCGAGAGGACCTTCATGGACTTGGGATTGGAAAGAAAGTAGTCGAGATGATTGAGAATGATGATGCGAATCCGCAACTCGGGATCTGACACTCCCTCTAGCTTCCGGCGAAGCTTCTCGACGATGGTGCTGAAGGTGTGCTTCTGGATCAGGTACAGCAGACGCTCTTTGGTATCGAAGTAATAGTAAAGTCCGGCCAACGACATCCCGCTCGCGCGCGAGAGATCGCGGATCGACGCCCCCTCGTATCCCTTTTCATAAAAAACATCGGTAGCGTGAGCCAGTATCTTCGCCAGGGTGCGATCGAAGCGCGTTTCCGGGGACACGCGGGCGCGGTTCGGGCTTGTAGTGGAGGAGGCCATGGTTCGAACGTTCGTTCTAATTCTAGCGGAAGCGGGACGCGCTCACAAGGCGAGGGCTGAGGAAAATTAGGGCTGCGGAGCGTCGCGCTCCACAAGAGAGATACGTTTGATCTGATTGCGGCTGTAGTGCTGCGCTGTTCCCCCGATGCGTACTACCGCTTCAGTTGCCGAAACCGACTCAAGATCTCCGCTGAGAACACTCCCATCGCGCAGTTCAATCGTGTCGTGTGCCGAAGTCCCGAGCTCATAGCTGACGCTTCCGCCAGAGGCATCGTTCGGCCCTACTTCCAGCGGGAAATGCCCGGTATTGAAGCCCTCCTTGCTGAACTCGAGGGTGTGCTTGCCGACACCAACCTGAATTAACTTAGGCGTTGTCCCCTGTTCGACACCATCTACGTTCACCAGCGCTCCTTGCGGCACGGAATTGACCGTAACCGAAATCTTGGCCGGAGGAGCTAACGGGCGCAGGTCGGCTGGGAGGGAACTGGGCACCAACTCCAGCGAATATGGAGTTCCCGACACCCCGATGTTGGTCTGAAATTTGGCCACTTGCCCTGGAGCCAGGTCATTCACATTGACATAGCCTTCCCCGATGCGCACTTTGCTTTTGTCATATACATACAAAGTGAAGGTGATCGAGGGGATCTTCTTGCTCCAGGTATTCTCAGCTATTGTGTCGATCGCATACTCGTGTCGGTTAGCGAGCGACGCTACTTCTTTGAATTTTCCGAAACTGAACTTGATTACCTGCGTTCCGGACTCGGGCCAGATAATTACCTGCGCGGGCTGATCTTTGGCGCTGCACAATAGCGCAAAAAAAAGAGCTAGGGTAAGCGAACAAGTTCTTTTCATAACCCTCATTGAGGTGCCGGCTGAGTGATTGCCGGCGTTTGAGTCACTTCCCTTTCGACCAGAATGAGTTTCTTGATTTGGTTCCTCGGATAGGTCTGTTCCTTCCCATCAACTCGGACCACAACCGAGGTCAGAGACATTGACACCGCATCACCAAGGAGAACCGTTCCGTCTCTCAATTCGATGGTGTCGCGTGAAAGCCCACCCAACTCGAAGCTGATGCTACCACCTGGGAGTTCGTCAGGAGCGATTTCCACCGCCGTACTGCCCGTCGCATAGCCTTCCTTGCTGAACTCAAGGTTGTGAGTGCCGACGGTCAGATTCACGGCTTTCGGAGTCACACCCTCATCCGCCCCATCCACTTTCAATTTGGCTCCGGGAGGCACGGACAGCACTTTAAGAGAAACCGTTCTCGCTTTTGGGTCCAGCATTTCTCTTTTGGCGCTGACTGTCAGGCCAGAAGGGACGCCCAAAGATGTGCATTGAAACTGAACCTTCACTGACTGTTTGGGCTGGATGTCGGAGACCAGCAGGAGCCCGTCCCCGACCCTGACATTGTTCTTGTCCGTGAGATAGACGTTAAATGCGACTCTCGGCACGGCTTTATCGGTCAGGTTCTCGACGGTAACTTCAGAAACATAAGAATTCTGCTTCGCCACAACCCCAATTTCGGTAAATTTTCCGAAGCTCAGCTTCATTACGGGCTTGTCGGTTGGCCACTGCAAGACGAGTATGGGCTCATTTTTGGCGCAGCACAGGATAGAGGACAGCAGAAAAAAGGAAAGCAGAGTTCTCATGGCGCAGACTTTTAGCACACCGATAGACATCGCGCAACGAAAGAGTCAGTTCCTGATGTTGCTTAGTAACTGTTCTATCTCGGATTTCACATCCGCCGTCAACGGCAGCAACGGCAACCGCACCGAACCGCCAAAGTAGCCGTTGAAGTCCATCGCATACTTGACGCCGGGAATGCTCAGTTCCCCCACGATCCGCTGGGCGGCCTTCGCGATCCGCTCCTGCTTCAGACGCGCGAGATCGTGATCGCCCTCTTTCCAGGCCGCGTAAATCTCGTAACAGGCAGTGGGAGCCGCGTCCGCGAAGGCAAGAATCGCGCCGGCAGCGCCGACCTGCAAAGATGGCTCCAGCTTCTGCGCTGCCCCGACCAGCACCTGGAAACCAATTTCTTTCTGACGCGTTTTCAGGCCTGCCACTACGCTCACGGCCGAAGATGAAGGTTTTGGCGTGCCGGACGCGCTCGCGATTGTGACCAGTTCTCCTCCTCCGTTTCCTTCCGCCGCCTTTAACATGCGCGGCGTGACCGCATCGAAAGTTTCGGTAACAGTCGCGCTGCGCTTCACGTGACGCGTGCCTTCCACCATCTTGCGGACCTTTTCCACGTCGCCGCTAGACTCCTTGATGCCGATCAGGTTGGGATGGTCGGCAAGTTCGATCACAAGTTCTGCGGGAATGTCGTAGCCTGTGGCTTGCGGAAAGTTGTAGATGATGACCGGCAACGGCGAACGATCGGCGACGAAACGGAAAAAGGTCAGCATATTCGCCGGCTTCATCTGTCCCTTGTAGTAATGCGGAGTGCGCACCATGGCCACGTCGTAGCCGAGTTCCGCCGCGTATTCGGTCAGCCGTAGTGTTTCAGAGGCCGATTCGATTCCGCTCCCGGCGATCAGAACCTTGTGGGTTGCCGCCGCGTCCCGGGCGGTTTTAAGCACCTGGCGCCGCTCTTCGTCAGAAAGCAGGATGGCCTCACCGGTCGAACCCAGCACCACCAGGCCCGCAACCGGGGTCTTCGAGTACCGTTCGACGTTTGACTCCAGCTTTTTGTAGTAGACCTTGCCGTCGGGATAGAACGGAGTCGAGATGGGTGGAAAAATTCCGGAAAGCAGCATGCGAGACTCCAAGTATGAACGTTAGATTTACCTCAGGCTATCACCTTGGCGGGCGTTGCGGGCGCAAGCGCCTACCCCTCGGCTCGAGTGAGATTTCATGTATCCGAGTTAACCACCTGCCAATTTCTTTCTAGCCACCGGACGCGCAAACGCATTCGTGGGTGCATGCCCATTGTTGGACATTACCTTGGCGTAGTACTCCTTGGCGCGGGCGGCATCCCCCGATTTTTCGTACGATTCTGCGATCAGCAGCAGGATGAATGGGTCTTCCTGGTTGGCCTTGCCCAAATCGCTGATCGCCGTCCGGTAGTCGCCGGCGTAGAAGGCCACATACCCGGTGAGATAGGGGAAGAACGGCGCCTGGTCGGGATTGTTCGCCTTGTCCAGCGCCGCCTTTGCCACGGTGATCTGTTTCTGTGCTTCCTCGCGCTGCCCGCGGCGGGCGGCGATCCGGGCTTGCGCGTTTGCCCAGCGAAACGCCCACAGGTTCTTGTCGGCGTCCTTCATGTCGGTCTTGCGCATCGCGGTTTCATAGCCGAGCTTATACCACTGCGCCGCGCCGTCCACATCGCCTAATTCCAGCTTGATGCGGGCGAGTTCATTGGCTACGCCGGCCGCCCCTTCGAAATCTGACTTCGCCAGCAACCCGTCGAATACCGGCTTCTCATATTTCTCCGCCTCGGCCGCATTGCCCTCAAAAGCGTAGGATACCGCCATGGTGCGCATGGCCCGGTTCTTCTGGTCGGGCGCGGCCACCTCGATCGCTTGCTTGAAGTGCTCGCGCGCAGCGCTGTAGTCACCCTTTAAATCCAGCGCGATGCCCGATTGCAGGTGAGCATCGTAGGAGTTGGGAGACTTATCGAGGACTTGCTGATACAGCTTGAGAGCGTCGTCCTGTTTGCCTTCACTGTTGAGCTTTTGGCCTTTCTTGATGAGTGCCTGAACATCGTCCGCCGGTGTGGCAGACTGAGCTACGCATACAACACCCACTGCCATGAGCACTAAGAGAGTTGCGACACTGCGAAGAGATGATTTCATGCGCGTGATTATAACGCCGACCTCGGCCCAGACTCGCGCCCGGAGTTCCATCACCTCCGGCCAAAGACCTCTTTGAGCAATGCCGTGGTCCTGGCTGCGGGGTTCTTGCGGATCTGTTTTTCTTCTTCCCCGAGCATGTGAAAGAGGCCGTCCAGCGTTTTCCCCACTACGTATTTGTTGAGATCGAACTGGCTCGCCAATGTGCTGCCTCCGGGCGTACTGTTGATCAATTGATCGTACTGCTGCACAACCCCGACGCGTTCCATGGAGCGATGCACAATCGGCGAAAAGGCGCTGATAAGGTCCGCGGAACTGGTTCGCTGAAAATACTCGGTCGCCGCCATGTCGCTTCCGGTCAGGATGTGACGCGCATCGTCAAAAGTCATCTTCCGCAGTGCGGCAAGAAATATCTGCTTGGCTTTCGGGGTAGCTTGCTCTGCGGCACGGTTCATGCCTACTTCCAGTTCGTCGACTGTGGCTCCCATGCCCAGCATGCGCATGCCCTTGCCGACAGTCTCCAGCTTCGGCGGCAAAAGAATTCTGATTGCCTCGTTCTTGAGAAAGCCGTCGGGTTTCCCGGTCAGAGCCACAGCTTTGCCCGTGCTGATCTCGAGCGCCTGTTTCAGCCCAGCGACGACCCTGTCATCGCTCAAGCCCGGCGCGTCGCGGTTACCCAGGGTCTCGCCCGCCTTCTTGATGATCTCGTCCAGTTGGGCCGCGGCGTGGGTAGACAAACAGAGCGCAACAACAACGCCGACCAGATAAGCGCGCATGAGGTCTCCTGACGATGAGGAAGTTGCCCATCGATTGTAAGCCGCAGCATGTCAACGTGAATCAGTGACAAGGCGTGTGCGGTCGAATGCACATGGAATGCCGCCTCCGCCAAAACCGACTCACAAGCCAGAGCCAATGAGCTAGCTCTATAGATGTTGCCCTAGCGTGCAATCCGGATTCACGTTCTGAATGTAAATCGCGTTGTTGCCAATGCGGCTATCGGCCCAGGCCAGCGCCGCGATCCCGGATTTCGTAATCCCGGCAACCAGGCCAAACGGAGTCACCGGCGTCGTCGAGACCGGGAACTGCGCGCACACCGTCGCCCCGGTGCCGTCCAGCTTTGTGGCTTGAATCGTGGAGGAGGTGAAGCTTGGCTGATCGACCCAGAAGACCAGCGCACCGGTGCCGACCTGCACGTTCTCCACGAAGATCTGCGAAGCCGATCCGAGAGGAACGATCGTCAGCCCGGTCTGTCCCCATTGCCTCGCTCCCGTGCTGTTGAACTTCTGGCCAGAGACCCCATTGGTGAACTGGTTGGAGTCTTCTTCGGTCCAGAACAGAAATGTCTCGTCGCTGCTGGCGCGATACGAAACCGACGGGGAAACTCTTACGTTCGAGGTGTTGGTCGAGGCGGCGGACCCGTTGTGCGGAAAGGCCTCGCTGCCGTCGGCGCGAATGTGCTGCGCGAAACATTGCAGAGTTGGACTGCTCGTATACCAGCCGAAAACTGCGCCCCCGCTGCCGTCCGGGGTGAAATACGGGAAGTTGCCAAACTGGAGCGATCCCACGTCGAAGATCGAGAGATTCTGCGATCCCCAGAGCTTGGCGCCGGTCGGATCGAATTTGTTGGCGCGTAGTTGATGATTGCTGGTGAAACCCGTGTCCCGTACCCACGACAGAATCACCGATCCATTGTCGGCCGCAAGCAAATCGGCGACCGAATAGTTCGCGCCCGCCTCGCTGAGCACGATGCCCGCTCCCCACAGCGGATTGCCGTTCGGGTCCAGCCGTTGCAGCACGATACTGCTATCGCTAGTCCAGGCGACTACAACATCCCCGTCTGTCGTACCGGCGATCTTAGGGACCGCGTGGAAGCTGGAATCGCTGGTGAGCTGCACACCGCGGCGTCCCCATATCTGCCGTCCACCATTGTTGATCTTGGTTGCGGTGACCTGCTGGTTCGAGCCTGCGCGCGTGTCGAGGAAAGCCAGCAGCGCGTTGCCCGCTGTGTCTATATCGAGGCCATAGTCCTGCGTGGAACTGTTGCTCTCAGTCGCGACCAGCGCGCCATTATGCGGCAGCAGCTCGACTCCGGCGGGACTCAGGCGCTGGAGGCGAACGTCGTAGCCGACCTGCGGCGGGGTGTTCGGATCGGAATCGAACCAGCTCACATACCACCCGTTGCCCGCGAGCGGCTTGAGCTTGGGTTGCACCTGGTCATTGCCGTTGCCTTTATCGGCGAGCGGAAGGTTGACGGCCGGGTCCGACGACCATTGTCCCCATGCCGTGGAGGCAAGTATGAGGCAGAACAGCAAGGTGGCTGCATAGACGAATCGGATTTTCATCGAATTCTCCTGAGGCGGTTGGTGGGCGAAACCCGTGTGGAAAGCCGGAACTGCGCACTTTACATCCGGAAAGACAGACAGTCAATCGTGACCGCGGGTTTCGAAACTCAGTATCACCATCAGGCAACGAATCGAGTTGCGGACAGCTTCATGGTTTGAACCCCCGGGCCGGATGGCGAATCATTTCGTGGCTGCATCAGCGGAAGGCGTCCAGGTGAAGCAGTGTTGCACGAAGGTATCACCGAAAGCACCCACCACCTCACCGGCAGTATTTATGCCATAGGCTTCGGTGTAAATTGATCCTGGGAACAGCAGCGTTTGAAGTGTGTTGCTTTGGTACACAAAACCAACGTTTAGTGACTGAGAGATGTATTGGCCAACAACGGCGGTCCCGGCAGGGTTGATCCCGAATACCTCAGCAAGCGGAGCGTTAGGTATTTCAAGCTGACGGTATCTGCCCGACTCGAAGATGAAATTCAAAGTACCGTTGCTCGAACTGTAATATCCAGCGAGCTTACCTGATGTGCTTCTCCCTGACACGACGGTCGAGCTTGCGCCCGGAACGTTGACAAGTGTGCGGCGTCCGGCAATCAGTTCGAAGCCAGCCTGCTCTACATTGCCCGGAGGGTCGAACCAACCAGCCACGATACCAGAATCGCTAATGGACGATGGAATAACAAGAGTTGTTCCTTTGAACGCGATTGGGGTGAACGTTTGCGTTTGGCGGTCGTAGACAAAGGCACTGGAGGGAGAGGAAGTGACACCAATAACCTGGCCGACATTGTTCAGCCCGTCTAAAACAGTGCCGGAAGCCCCAGGAGAGTCGATGGTCGTGAAAACTCCTGCGCTCAGCAAAAACCCGTGCTGTTTGCCGCTGGTGTCGTTGTAGTAACCGACGGTCTCCCCCGCTTCATTAATGCCGAAGCACCCAGTTGCAGACGCTCCCGGATAATCAATTTGCGTATACGTCCCTTGCGCCGTCGCCAAGATCACAGACACAAGTACAAAAAGCACTGAGCAGAGAATTGACTTCACGGAAGTGACTCCTCAAGTTGGGAAGCCATTGTCCTCTCATTGTTCTAGAGCTGCAAGCTGCAACAATTTGCGCACGAAGATGTCGGCAAGGACCGCTTGGCACGAGAAATGCGAGGTTATCTCCCCCGGTCACCTTTTGTGAGGCGATAAGACTAAGTCTCTGAGAACATCAACGCCGGCTCTTTGCCGCGCGTTCAGCGTGCAGATGCTGCAACGCCTGCACGCGAATCTCTCCGCGTTGCAACGCTGCGATTCCCTCGGCGGCCGCACGAGCTGCTGACAAGGTAGTGATAGTCGGGATACGTGCATTCACCGCCGCGCGCCGGATCGCCTTCTCGTCGAACCATGGCTCGAGTCCGGTAGGCGTGTTGATGATCAGGTGAATGCGTTCGCCTTTGATCAGGTCCACCACGTTGGGGCGGCCTTCTTTTACTTTGTACACGCGATCCACGTGCATGCCGCGGGATTCGAGCACGTCCGCGGTGCCCGCGGTTGCAACCAGCTTGAATCCCATATCCACGAAGCGCCGCGCAAGTTCGGCTACGTGCGCCTTGTCATGATCAGTGACGCTGATGAACACCGTGCCTTGGGTCGGCAGCTTCTGTCCGGCAGCCATCTGCGCCTTGGCGAAAGCTTCTCCGAAGGTGTCGCCAACGCCCATGACTTCGCCAGTGGATTTCATCTCGGGGCCAAGAACGGTATCCACGCCGGGAAACTTGTTCCATGGGAACACAGGAGACTTCACGTAGAAGCCGCGACCGGTATCGAGATCGGCCTTGCGCTCGATGAACTCAGGCAGGAATTCGCGCAGCTTGCGCCCGGTCATCAGGCGGGCGGCAATCTTCGCCATGGGAACGCCCGTCGCTTTTGAAACATACGGCACGGTGCGCGAGGCGCGGGGATTGACTTCGAGCACATACACCTTGCCGCCGTCGCCCTTGCTGCCATTGCTGCGTGGGATCGCAAACTGGATATTCATCAGTCCCACGACTTTCAACGCGCGGGCCAGCTTGAAGGTGTACTCACGCATGCGCTCGAGCAGGTGCTGCGGGATATCGACGGCCGGAAGCACGCAGGAGGAATCGCCAGAGTGAATGCCGGCTTCCTCAATGTGCTGCATGATGCCGCCGATTACGACATCCTCTCCGTCAGAGAGCGCGTCGACGTCCACTTCGATGGCGTCTTCCAGAAAGTGATCGATGAGCACCGGACGATCCTGCGAGTACTCAACCGCCTCTTTCATGTAACGGACGACGGTCTCTTCGTCGTAAGCGATGACCATGGCGCGTCCCCCGAGCACGTAAGAGGGGCGAACCAGGACCGGGTACTCCACTTTCTTGGCGCCTTCGATCGCTTCTTCGACCGAGGCCACCATCACGCCAGGAGCCTGGGGGATTCCGAGTTCGTCGAGCAGCTTGCCAAAGCGCTTGCGATCTTCCGCGAGATCGATCGACTCCGGCGAAGTGCCGATGATATTCACTCCGCTTCCTTTCAGCGGGAGCGAGAGATTGAGAGGAGTCTGTCCGCCGAACTGCACGATCACGCCGATCGGCGCCTTCGAAGCGGCTTCGTGCTCGTACACGGCGAAGACATCTTCGAGCGTGAGCGGTTCGAAGTAGAGGCGGTCGCTGGTGTCGTAGTCGGTCGAAACCGTCTCCGGATTGCAGTTGATCATGATGGTCTCGTAACCATCGTCGCGCAGCGCGAAAGCTGCGTGGCAGCAGCAGTAATCGAACTCAATTCCCTGCCCGATGCGGTTGGGCCCGCTGCCCAGAATGATGACTTTCTTTTTGTCGGTCGGCGTCGCCTCGTCTTCGTCCTCGTAGGTCGAGTAGAGATACGGCGTGAAGCTTTCAAATTCGGCGGCACAGGTATCGACGCGCTTATAAACCGGATTCAATTTGTGCTTTTTGCGCAGGTGGCGAACTTTCTCCTGCGCGCCCTTGCCTTCCAGGCGCCACACTCCGGCGAGCCGCCCGTCGGAAATTCCCATGCGCTTGGCTTCGCGAAGAACCTCCGACGGAATCGACTCCATCGGGTGCTTTTCCAACTCGAGTTGCATGTCGTTAATCTCTTTGAGCTGGTAAAGGAACCATGGGTCCATCGAAGTCATGGTCGCGAGCTGTTTGACCGTGTGTCCCTGGCGCAACGCGTAGCGGACGTACGACAGGCGCTCCGGATGAGGAGTGACCAGACGCTGGGTGAGAATCTTGGGCTCGATTTTTTCCGAACCGACTTTCTTTCCCGTGTCGAGTGCGCGCACACCTTTGAGCAACGCTTCTTTGAAAGTGCGGCCGATGGCCATCACTTCGCCGACCGACTTCATCTGGGGCCCGAGGTTTTCATCGGCGCCGGGGAATTTCTCGAACTGCCACTTGGGAATCTTGACCACCACGTAGTCGAGCGTGGGTTCGAAGCACGCCGGAGTCTTGCGCGTGATGTCGTTGGGAATTTCGTCGAGCGTGTAGCCGACTGCGAGCTTGGCGGCAATCTTTGCGATTGGGAAGCCCGTAGCCTTTGACGCGAGCGCGGAAGACCGCGACACCCGCGGGTTCATCTCGATCACCACCATGCGACCGGTCTGCGGATGAATTCCGAATTGGATGTTCGATCCGCCGGTCTCGACGCCGATCTCGCGGATGACGGCGATCGCAGCGTCACGCATCATCTGGTATTCACGATCGGTGAGGGTCTGGGCGGGAGCAACCGTGATCGAGTCACCGGTGTGTACGCCCATGGGATCGAAGTTTTCGATCGAGCAGATGATGATGACGTTGTCTTTCAGATCGCGCATCACCTCGAGCTCGAACTCTTTCCATCCCAGGACCGACTCTTCGATGAGCGCTTCGTGCACCGGGGAGAAATCGAGACCGCGGGCGAGAACGTCCATCAACTCTTCGCGGTTGTAGGCGATACCTCCGCCGGAACCGCCGAGTGTGAACGAGGGGCGAATAATGACCGGGAAACCGATTTTCCCGGCGAACTCGAGGCCGTCTTTGAGATTGTTGACCAGCGCCGACTTGGGGACGTCGAGGCCGATCTTCTGCATCGCGTCTTTGAAGAAGAGACGGTCTTCGGCTTTCTTGATGGCGCTGATCTGCGCGCCGATCAACTGCACGTTGTATTTCTCGAGAATGCCGGAGTCGGAGAGATCGATGGCGAGGTTCAGGGCAGTCTGTCCGCCGACCGTGGGCAGAACCGCGAACCCGCCGCCGGGCGACAGCTCGCGCTCGACACGGATGATCTCTTCCAGATAGTCGCGGGTCAACGGCTCGATGTAAGTGCGGTCGGCGAGGTCGGGATCAGTCATGATGGTTGCCGGGTTGGAGTTGGCCAGCACCACTTCGTATCCCTCGGCCTTGAGCGCCTTGCAAGCCTGGGTGCCGGAGTAATCAAACTCCGCCGACTGGCCAATGACGATGGGGCCAGAGCCAATGATCAGGATTTTCGAGATATCGTTTCGTCTTGGCATTTAAAGTTTCGTCGTTGGTCGTCAGTCGTTGGGCTGAAACCGCGCCTTGCAAAACTCACTACTAACTACCGTCTACTTGCTACTAGCTGCTGACTACCCACTACTGTCTACTCCCCTTCCACTCCTCCATCATCTTCACGAAATCTTTGAAGAGGTAATGCGAGTCGTGGGGGCCGGGGCTGGCTTCCGGGTGATACTGGACGCTGAACAGCGGCAGATTTTTATGCCGTAGGCCTTCGAGTGTGTTGTCGTTCAAGTCGATATGCGTGAGCTCAACTTCGCTCATGGGCAGCGAATCGGGATCGACAGCGAAGTTATGATTGTGCGCCGTGATCTCGATCTTTCCCGTGTGCAGTTGCTTCACCGGATGATTCCCGCCATGGTGTCCGAACTTCAGCTTGAATGTCTTTCCGCCGAGCGCAATCCCCGTCAGTTGATGTCCGAGGCAGATGCCGAAGATCGGTTGCCTTCCCATCAATCGGCGAATATTGTCCACTGCGTATGTGCACGGCTCCGGATCGCCCGGGCCGTTCGACAGGAATACTCCGTCAGGTTTCAGCGCGAGCACGTCTTCCGCGTTCGTCTGGGCCGGGACGACTGTCACTTTGCATCCCTCGCCTCGCAGCTTGCGCATGATGTTGTGCTTGATCCCGAAGTCGTACGCAACCACGTGAAACTTCTCTGGCTGATCCTTGTAACCAACCAGTTCATCGGGCAAGTGAGAGCGTTCCCCGGTTTCCCAGACGTAGGTATTCTTCGTCGTAACGACTTTGGCAAGGTCCATGCCATCCATCTTGGGAAACGACCGCGCCTTGGCGATGAGCTTGTCGGTATCGCTCTCGAGTGTCGAGACCACGCCGCGCATGACGCCGTGATCCCGCAGATGGCGAACCAGCGCGCGCGTATCAATGTCGGCGAGCACCGGTACTTTGAACTGTTCCAGGAACTCTTCCGCAACCTGCTGTGAGCGCCAGTTCGAACTGACCTTCGAAAACTCGCGCACGATCAACCCCTCGATATAGGGTCTCGTTGCCTCATTGTCTTCGGAGTTGGTTCCGTAATTGCCGATTTCAGGATTGGTGAGGACTACGATCTGGCCAGTGTAGGAAGGGTCGGTGAAAATTTCCTGGTAGCCGGTGATGGAAGTATTAAAAACTACTTCCCCGTGACATTCGCCCTTCGCTCCGTAGCCTTTGCCTCGGAAGACCTTTCCGTCTTCCAGCGCAAGAATGGCTTGCATTGATTCTCCGGGGAGTGGATTTTAAGGATTTTAGCAGTGATGCCGGAATCGCGAAAGATGTGAGTTCCTGCACATAAGTGGAAAACTCGTGCAGAATTGAGGCGCTAACGCAGGCGCCCCAGCTTATCGACCGGCCAATATCCGAACACCGCCTTGCCGTAGATGTAGCTCTGGTCCACCGGGCCAAAATCGCGGCTGTCGTTCGACATCGTGCGGTGATCCCCCAACACAAAGAAGCTGTTCTGCGGCACCGTGATCTCCGGGTAGGATCGCTCGTCCTCGTAGGATTCGGGGACATAATCCTCTGCCAGGGCCACGCCGTTCACGAAAACTCGCCCACCCTCAATGCGGATGCGGTCGCCAGCCACCCCGATCACCCGTTTGATAAAGCTCTTCGAAGGATCGCGGGGATATCGGAACACGACGATATCTCCGCGCTGGATCGGTTCGATGCGGTAAACAAACTTGTTGACGAAGATCCGCTCCTGATCGTCGAGCGATGGCATCATGCTGGTGCCTTCGACTTTCACAGGCTGATACAGAAAGATGATGATGAAGGCGGAGATTGCAAGCGAGATGACGAGGTCGCGCAGCCAGACTGAAATGACCGGTATGAGCCTCGGCTTTTGTACTGGCACCTGGGCTTGTGCAATCGGAGGCGCCGGATTGTCCTGCTCTGACATGTCTGCTGATTATACGGATCATTAGGGCGAGGTTGAAGGTTGCTTTCATCCACAATGGCCGGGCGGCAAAAGCCGTGGCTTCAGGTTTCCGGTTGATGCCTCTCGCGGTACAATGGAGACACCCAATCAAGGCGAGGATCAGACCATGCTGAAACGTGGCATCATGCTGGCGGGATTGTTCTTATTGACTTTGGCGGCTTCCGCACCCTGGGCCAATTCGCAGGACACCGGGGAAACCCGGGTTCCGGCTTACAACTCGGCCCCCGCCAAAGGCGCGAAAATGCCCGCGCTCCTGTCCAAGGATCAGCTTTGGGGCGACAACGCGCAGTATCCTTTTCAGACTCACGCCTATGAATTGGCGGCCAAGATCCAGTCCGTCATCTACCAGCAGCCTTGCTATTGCTATTGCGATCGCATGGGCCACAAGAGCCTGCACTCCTGCTTTGAGAATACCCACGGAGCGCAGTGCGCTACCTGCTTGAAAGAACTGTATTACGCATACCAGCAAAACCAGAAAGGCAAAATGGCGGCACAGATCCGCAAAGGGATTATGGCCGGTGACTGGAAACCGGTTGACCTGCAGACCGCGGCCGCTATCAACTGAAAGCATTTAGCCCGTTCCCGACCGGTTGACGGGGGCGGTATGATCCGTTTACCCTTTTTCGCGGCCCCCACATTGACCTTTTCCACAGGCAGGATTCGAGCTACGGGATTGGGCCGCGCACCTAGCGCCACGGCAGTCTGGAAATACTGGCACAAAACGTTAAGCGAATAGCTTCTAAGCTTAACAAAAGAGGTGTACTTACGAAGAGTACAGGAAGAATTTTACAGATGGCTCAAAAGGCAACACCGAAGAAATCCATCAGTGACGATCCCCGTTATACACAGGCTGTGCAAAACTATGAGGCTGGCTTGCGTGCCATGCAGGAGCACAAATTCGACAAGGCCAAGGCCCACTTGCAAAAGGTGGTAGGCGGGCCCAGCAAAGAACTGGCCGATCGGGCCACCGTTCACCTGAATACCTGTAACCAGCACGCCGAGAAAGCCACGACTCAGTTCAAGAGTCCGGAGGAACACTTCGACTACGCGGTCTCGCTGATGAATCTTGGCGACTACGTCACCGCACGCGAGCACCTGGAAAAGTTATCCAGGCAAGTTCCAGCTGCCGATTATGTCGCCTATGGCATGGCAGCGCTCGACTGCCTCACCGGTCACGTCGAGGATTCCTTGCGGCACCTGGACCAAGCGATTCGTGCCAATCCTGCGCTGCGCTTCCAGGCGCGCAACGACTCCGACTTCCAGAACCTGGCCGAAGATCCGCGGTTTACGGAATTGCTTTATCCAGATCCAAGCGCCACCGCCCCGACCGACCTTCCGGAGGAATAATCGCCTTGAGCGAGCCGCCGGTGCGCCCGGGACAGCCGCCACGGGAATCCGTCAGTACACACCGAGCATTGCACGTCGTCGCCATCGGCGGTGGCACCGGCCTATCCACGCTATTAAAGGGGCTGAAGTCTTACGTCACTTCGACCTCACTGAACCCCAACAAGAACCCAGGGCCTGTGATTGATGAACTTTGCGCCGTGGTCACGGTAAGCGATGACGGAGGTTCCAGTGGACGGCTGCGCAAAGAGCTCAACATGCTGCCTCCCGGCGACATTCGGAATTGCATAGTTGCTCTCTCGGAAGACGAGGCCTTGCTTTCCCGCTTGTTCCAGCATCGTTTCATCAAAGGCTCCGGCCTGGAAGGACACAGTTTCGGAAATCTCTTTCTGGCGGCCCTGACGTCCATCACCAGCGACTTCAGCGAGGCCGTTCGCCTCTCCTCAGAAATTCTGCTTACGCGTGGGCACATCTTCCCTGCCACCACCTCCAATGTCGAGCTTGAGGCCTTGATGGAAGACGGCACTCGAGTCCTGGGCGAAACCAGGATTACGGCCAGCAAGGGGCGCATCCAGGAACTCTTCCTGGTTCCCCCTGACGTTCAGCCCATGCCGCAGACTCTGGATGCCATTGCGCGTGCCGACCTCATCACCATCGGACCGGGATCACTCTTCACCAGCCTGATTCCGAACCTGCTGGTGCGCGGTATCGGCCAGGCGATCGCCAATTCTGCGGCAGTAAAGGTCTACGTATGCAACCTCATGACCCAGGCCAATGAGAGCTTGGGACTCACTGCGGCCGATCACATTCGCGCACTCAACTCCCACGCCCAGACCAGTCGCCTCTTCGACTATGCCCTAATCAACCGGCTTCCGGTACCGGATGAGATGAAGGCAAAGTACGCCCTGGAAGGAGCAACTCAAATCGTGGCGGACCTCGATTCCATCGAACATTTGGGAGTCTGCCCGGTGTTGGGAGACTATCTCGCGCCCGGGTTGGTCGCTCGCCACGCCACGGACCGGGTTGCCGCCGACTTGCTGCACTTGGCTTCTCAGGCTAATCTTTCCAAGCTCGATCACTGATTCCGCCCACCAGGAAATGCACGGATGAGTATGGCAAGCGCCCCGAAAGTAGCCGCACCTTCCCTTCAACCCTTGCCAATCACACAGTTTCTAGTCCTGGGCGCCTGGTTCGGACTGGTCACGGGGTTGGTCGAGGGCATCGGTCTGATGGTCTTTCAGCGCGTGAACTGGGAAAACTGGGGGCGCATGCTCCACGTTTCCGGATCGATCATGTGGGTGTCTCCGTTGGTGGACCTGTTGCTGTTTACAGCCATAGCGCTGGGATGTGCATTGTTGTCGCGGCTGTTCCCGCGCATGCCCATGAAGCCTCTGGCTGTATCTCTGTTTGCGGGTCTCGCGGTTTACGATTGGCTTTGCCTTACTGAACGTCTCTATCCGCTGGCATGTCTCTCGATGGGAATCGGCGCTGGCGTGGTTGCTCACCGTTGGTTTCTGCGTCATGAGTCGCACGCATGGTTCAAGAAAACTCTGCCCAGGATCTTCGCCTGTGCCTGTTTGGCCTTTGTTGGCGTGGAAGGCAGTCGTTGGTGGAGCGAGCGCAGCGAGGTCGCGAGTTTGCCCCCGGCCGCTTCCTCTGCGCCCAATGTCCTGCTGGTGATTCTGGATGCCCTTCGCGCCGACCACGTCTCCGCATACGGCTATCCCCGGCCCACCAGTCCCGAGATCGATCGCCTTGCGCGCGAAGGGACCCTTTTTGAAAATGCGATTGCGCCTTCCTCGTGGAGTTTACCCTCGCATGTTTCGCTGATCACCGGCCGCTACCCGCACGAACATGGCGCGGAAAATGCCGAACCGCAATCCTGGTTTCGCTGGGAACAGCCCAGTTTCCACGGCTACCGCATGCTGGGCGAGGCGTTGGCCCAGCAGGGCTATCGCACCGGTGCATTCTCCGGCAACCGGGTTTTTTTTACCGCCAATAATGGATTCGGTCGCGGTTTTCAGCATTTCGCCGACTATTTTCAATCCCCCAAAGACGCGATCTTGCGCACTCTCTACGGAAGAGAATTCGTTCGCCTTTACCTCTCCCGCAACGGCAGATACGTCCTGCACAAGCGCGCCGACGTCATCAATGCTGAACTCACGGACTGGATCGATCGCGACCGCCAGCGTCCCTTCTTTGCCGTGCTGAACTATTTCGATGTCCACGATCCGTACGGTGGACCGGGAGGCTATCCGAAGCCGGCCTGGGGAATGAAAACTGAGATTGATGAGTACGACGCCGGGCTGAAGTACAGCGATGACTATCTCTCCCGCCTGCTCAAGCAGCTGCAACGCCGCGAGATGGACAAGAATACGATCGTGATTATCACCTCGGATCACGGCGAGTCGCTGGGTGAGCACGGCTTACGCACTCATTCCCGCGCGCTCTATTGGGAACTGCTCCATGTTCCACTGGTGATCTGGTATCCGGCCCACGTTCCCGCGGGAGTGCGGGTGAGCCGCCCGGTTGCGATCGCTGCGGTTCCGGCAACCGTCATGGATCTGGTCGCTCCCGGCGCAAAGGAGCAGTTTCCCGGCCTGTCACTTGCCGCGCTCTGGAAAACTCCCGCGCTTGAAGCGAACTGGCCGCCGCCAATTTCTGAGCTGGCGCGAAATCCCTATCCCGAAAAGGAAGAGAAGCCGGCGGATCAGGTCCAGCCAACCTCCACGACCGGCGCGTTGCGCTCGCTGGTCACTCCCCAGTGGCATCTGATTGCGCACGAAAATCTCGGCGATCAACTCTATGACTGGGTACATGACCCGCGGGAGAGCAACAATCTCATTTACAGCCCCGAAGGCCGTGCGACCGCGCTCCAACTGCGAGCCTCCCTGCCCTCGGTTTCGAAGTTGGGCACGAGCAACCCTAAAGTTCTCGCGGACGGCACTTTCGATTTCACCCAGCCAGGCTCGCAAGCCGTCGACCATTACTATCGAGTTCTGGTTGCGCCCGGTGCCCGGGTGACTATCGAAATTCACGCCAAGAATCTGAAGCCCACAAGTCATCTCGACCCTGTGCTGGCCCTCGAAGACCAGCAGGGAGAAACACTGCGCTCCTGCCGCAATCCTGGCGATGACCGCCTGCCGCGTCCAGTAGTTTCAGATCCCACCCCGAATGCCTTTGACGATCTTTGTCTCAGCGACGACGTCAGCATCGGAACCAACACCGACTCAAGGCTGGAGTTCCTCGCCCCTGCTTCCTCTTCCCAGGTTGAGGTTTACGTTCACGTTCTCGACTGGAATCAGCTCCAGGGAGGGCGCAAGTCGTACCAGCTATCGGTGAGCGGCGCGATGCGGCCCTCTGAGACCGGTAGTTCCGGCGCTTCTGCCACTAACTGATCGCAACGTGATCCGAAAGTAACTGCCGGATCGCTCCACACCCATGCGCATCGCGGTATATTGACTCGAATGACAAAACAGTCTCAGTCTCGCTTAGGTATCGCCATCATGGCCGCCGGAAAAGGTACCCGGCTAAAATCCAAGCACCCGAAAGTCCTTCACGAGGTCGGTGGCAAGCCTCTGCTGGCGCATGTGGTCGCGGCCGCCACCAAGGTGGTGCCAGCTGCCGACGTGTTCGCGATCATCGGGCATGAAGCCGACCGGGTCCGAGAAGCCGTGTCCTCCACCGGAGTGAATTTCGTGGTGCAGAAGGAGCAGCGCGGAACCGGGCACGCCATCATGACCGCGCGCGAGGCACTGGAGGCCTATGACACCGTCATCGTGCTTTCCGGCGATGCCCCGATGATCACTCCCCAGACCATAGAGAAATTGCGAGACTTTCATCATTCCGCCAAAGCTGCCATGACGCTGCTGACTGCGGAACTCGAAGATCCCACCGGTTATGGGCGCGTGCTCCGGAAGGCCAAGAACAGCCCTGACGTAGTTGGAATCATCGAAGAAAAAGCCGCAACTGCGGCGCAAAAGAGAATTCGCGAGATCAACGCCGGCTTCTACGCCTTTGCCGCCGATGCTCTATTTCGCAATATCGACAAACTCTCGACCGACAACCCGCATGCCGAGTTTTACCTGACCGACATGGCGAGAATCCTTGGCAAGGCCCGGGGACGGGTGGTCGCTGTCCCTGCCAACGATCCCTATGAAGTTCTGGGTGGCAATACGCGCGCCGAACTGGTGGACATCGATTCCCGTCTGCGCCGGACAAAATGTGAGCAATTAATGGCGGAAGGCGTCACCATCTTCGCGCCCCAGACCTGTGTCATCGACAACGATGTGCAGATCGGCCCCGACTCCACCATCGAACCCTTTGTCCAGTTGCGAGGAGCAACTCGCATTGGCACCGAATGCCGGATTCGTTCTTACTCGATTATCGAAAATTCCGAAATTGGTAACGGTGTGATGGTCCGCCCGGGAACCATCATGCAGGACTCACGGGTGCAAAATGGCGCCATCCTCGGTCCTTATTCCCACTTGCGCCCGGGAAGCTACATCGGCGAAGGCGCACACGTAGGGAACTTCGTCGAGACCAAGAACATCAAGCTCGGCAAGGGATCCAAGGCGAATCACCTCACCTACCTCGGCGATGCGGAAATCGGCGCCGGTGTGAATATCGGCGCCGGAACCATCACCTGCAACTACGATGGCCTCCAGAAGCACAAGACGGTCATCGAAGATGGTGTGTTTGTTGGCAGCGATTCCACTCTGGTTGCGCCGGTCACCGTCAGGAAGAATGCTTATGTCGGTGCGGCCTCCTGCATCACCGACGATGTTCCTGAAGATTCATTGGCCATTGGGAGAGGACGGCAAATCGTAAAGGAAGGTTGGGCCAAAGAGAAGCGGGAACAGCGGGCGGCGATGAAGCAATCGCCAAAAAAATAAAGGCCGCAAATTTCTTGGCGGCCTGAATTTCCACGATCCAGCTTATTTCGAGACCGCCGCAAACAACTCAGAGTGCAGCAATGACTGAAATTTCTTGTCATCGCTCTTAAAATGCAGTTGCAGGTTCGAGCTGTCGGAATTCACGGAAACGTTTTCAAGAGCGAGCTTTTCGGTGGGCGTGGCACTCATCTTCTTGTAGAGCATTCCCGCCTTCACTAACTGCGCCAGAGTGGTGGCCGTCACCGAATCCGACGTGACCACATCCAGATCGAAGTTCACTCCGTTAGAAAAGTTCATTGTGTAACGCGATCCCAGCAGCCGTTTCTTCACTGTATCGTAATCTGCCAGCTTGGACGCATCGCCCAGGGCCGAGCGCATCATGTTCTGCGTTCCCTGCTGGTCCAAGACACTCCAGACCGTGCCTGAATCGACCGATCCCATCATGTCCGCAATCTGGTTATTGGCATCCAGCGTCTGGGTATAACCGTCGCGGGCATCCAGCGCATTCTGAATCGCGGTGCGGTCGCCAAACAGCAGCGTGCTTTCGTCCAGAAACGTCATATCCATGCCGCCCGACATCGGCCAGATGTCGCTGTTCCGAACCTTCGCCGGCTTGACTTTGTTCAGCTTCATCTTCTTCAGGAAGGTTTTCATGGCGAAACTGCCCTGCGCCAAACCCACAATTCGCACTCCATTCTTTGGAGTGCGGAAGGAAGCGAAGGTCAACTGGTCCACATCCTTGTCTGGATCGATTCCAACCCCCTTCAGGGCGCCTTCGAACTGCTTCAGGTTCTCCGGCAAAACCTGCTGCTTCAGGGCCTGCGCTGTGTCGGAGTTATGCAAAGCGCGGTAATCCACCGAGATGATCTGTTGCACATCCGAGGGCACCACAGAGCGTGCGGAACTGCCCAGAGGCAGGGCCCATGCTGCCACGCACGAAAGAATCAGCAAACACAAACAGATTTTTGAGAAATTCATACAACTGCCTCTTGGGAATATATGTACTTGGATGCCGACCGCTACTTGCCCGTCACCTGCACCTACACTCATTGTAAGCCAACAGCTTGGGAAGTTCGCGAAACGAAAGTCCAGTGGCCCCGTTATCAGAACGATTCGGAAACGAACTTTTTGCGGCCTAGGGTTGTACCTTCAACATTCCTCCCAGCCTTACTGGTTTCGAGGAATGTCCAGGGGGAATGGCAACCTGTATTTCGCCCTCGCTGGAGCGTGCCCAGGTTGCGTAGCTGTCGTCGGGAATGAGCACCTGTCCAAGCGAGTTAAGGTAGATTTGCACCTGGGTGGGACAACCTCTCCCGCCAAGACTCGTTCGTCGCACAAAGCCGATTCTTGCTCCGTCGAACTCGACTGACGCTCCCTCGGCCACCGCCACTCGCAGCCGAAGATGACGATCAGGAAGAGGCCGCCCAGGATCCACTTCCCCGAAGGATTGGCGGACCATGGCTGGCTATCGCCGAAGGAGTTCGGCTTTCTGGCGCACGTCGGCAACAAAAGCTTCGTCCTTGAGCGCTTCCAGATTGATTTCCACATTGGCGAGAGCGCCTTCCATCGCCGCTCGCGCCAGCGCAAGCGAGGTGGTGAGATCGGACTTCATGTTGGGATTCGTGATCGGACGCAGCATCTCGACAATCGTCGCCACTTCCCTCGCCCGCTCCGCCACGCTCAGTGGCACGCTGGTGGCTTGCTTCAATGCTGAATCGATCATGCCGTCGGCATCGGCGGATTCTTTGGCCTGCTTGTAGGCCTTCATCACCGCATTGTAGGACTCGGCGTCGTCATCAATGGAGGCCTTCAGGGACTCTCGCAATCCCCCGAGGCGAGCGATCGCTTCGCTCAATTCCCTTTCGTATTGCAGGTAGGCTTTCTTGCCCCGCGACATGGATGCCACCATCGTGGCCAGACCCGCGGCCATGGCTCCGCTTGCCGCCGCAGCACTGCCGCCGCCCGGGGTTGCGGTCGGGGCCGCTAGTTGCTCGACGAAGGGCTCAACCCCAGCGCGCAGGCCGCCCACCGCCATCTTGCCGCCCATGACCGCGGCAAGGCGGTTCTCAAGGATCAGTGAGGAGTCGAAGTTCTCGACCTGCAGGAACCATTCCGCCGCTTGCTCCAGCGCCTTCTTCGGAATCAATCCGACAATCTCGCTGCTCACCGGAACCACTCCATAACGTTCCGCTTCACGTCTGACCATCTCGAACACGCGGTGGATCGGGGTCTGCTCAAAATCGGTGAGATTCATCGAGACCTGCGCCTGCCCGCGCACCAGAAAGCCCGCGCCTTTCACAAAACGCATCCCGCCGGTCGAAAAGCGCACCGCCTTGGCAATCTTCTTGGCAATCTCCACATCCGGCGTGTTGAGGAAAACGTTATAAGCGATAAGGAACTTGCGCGCCCCCACAACCGTCGCACCCGCTGAGGGATGGACACGGGGGTCTCCAAAATCAGGTTTGCGCGCCGGATTGGTCGCGATTTCGGCCCGGATTCCTTCAAACTGCCCGCGCCGGATGTTTTCCAGATTCTGCCGTTCGGGCGAGGATGCCGCCGCCTCATACAAATAGACTGGAATCTGATAGCGCTTCCAGATCTCTGCCCCGACATGTCGGGCCATGGTGACACAGTCCTCGATTGACACGCCTTCGATTGGGATAAAAGGAATTACATCGGCCGCTCCCATTCGCGGATGCGCGCCCTGGTGCAGGTTCAAGTCGATCAACTCCGCAGCTTTGCCGACTCCCCGAATAGCCGCTTCCTGGATTGCCTCCCGTTCTCCCACCAGCGTAATGACGCAGCGGTTGTGGTCAGCGTCCATCTCGCGGTCGAGCAGGAAAACACCCTCCATTTTCATCGCGTCAACGATGGCATCAACTTTGGATTTGTCGCGGCCTTCGGAAAAATTGGGAACGCATTCAACCAGTGTGGTGGACATGACTGAGCAGAATATCCGGCGGAGTGAAACAGGCGCAACTCGCGCAAAGCGGCAGGGAAACGCGCTACTATCGAAGAGTGGCAGGGAGGGCGGGAGAGGGCAAAAATTTCGGGCTCGTCAGGCTTATGCTCCGGACCCCCCGGTCAGGGAACAATACCAATCTCAGCGAGCAGCTAAGGAGGCAGGACACGTTGCGCGACGTATCCGGGTGCTGCTCTGAGAATGTCTGCCTAACGAGCCCACATTCATGAAGATGCGCAATTCACGGCAAGGTTACAACTGGGTTTGAAAAATATTTCGGTGCGCCGATCGGCTCAAGACTCCGGACAGAGTGCAAGCTGTGCATTTTAAATAAGTTACACGCATTCATCCAATTGCCTATTTTGGGAAGAATCGCCCGATGCCCAATCGTACTTGAAAGGTATTGATCCCCGGATTTGGCACGCTCAGGCCGGCATTCGAAATATGCATGTAACGGGCTTCAATACTCCAGTTGTATTTTTCACCCAGCACATGGGTGCCGAGCGCCAGACTGGTGGTGAAGTTGATATTGGAGGTAAACCTGGGAACATCATGGTTGGTGAACAGAGTGCCTCCGTCTAATTCCATATACGGAGCCAGTTTGTCCCGGGTAGCAAAGTTCCACTTGAGGTTTACCGGATTTACTCCGGCACCCACCGCAGTGTTCGCTGGTTGAAAAACCAGGAACAGAGGCATTGCGTCCAACGCATATTCAAAACGTCCTTTGAGGAACCCGGGGCCATGAGGACGCGTAAGGATCCATCCATATCGCAACCCCACATTCCACACGCCAGTTTTGCCCGTGCCGCCGGGAACGGAATGTCCGCCCCCAGTCCACACCTGCCATTCATGCCCGCCATCTTCCGGGCGAACCTGTGCGACGCCCAACGAGCTGATACAGAGCAGAATTGCGATCAAGAAGGACTTCATCGTGATGGGAAACCGGAAACCATACAGGAAAAGCGTGGCTCCTGACAAATCGCCGCTACAGGCCCAGACCGCCATCCACTGTGAGAATCTGGCCGGTAATGAAATGCGGAGCGGTCGCGAAGAACAAGACCGCCTCTGCAACTTCCTCCCCGGTACCGTTTCGCCTCATGGGGGCTTGCTTGGCCATCTTCTTCATGAATGCCGCAGCAGCTTTTTCGCCCAGGTCGATCATTCCGGGCGCCACGCAGTTCACCGCGATCTCCGGAGCCAGTGCCTTAGCCATGACCTTGGTCAGCATGTGGACCGCTGCCTTCGACGAACAGTAGTGCGCGTGGCTTGCCCACGGCCGGAGGCCGCCCAGCGATCCCATGTTGATGATCTTTCCCTTTCGTTCCCGCAATGGCCTCAGCGCCTCCTGAGAGACCAGGAATGGCCCTCGGGTGTTCGACGCGAAAATCGTGTCCCATTGCTTGAGGGTCAGTTCGTCAAACTCCGCTGTCTCGTAATTCGCTGCGTTGTTGATAAGGATGTCAATACCGCCAAGTTCCTTTACGGTTTCCTTGACCGCCGAGCGCACGCTCTTGGGATCGGTCACGTCGCAGCGCAGTGCCACCGCCCTCACCCCCAGGCTGCCGATGTCAATGACACTGTGTTGGGCTTCGCGCGCCGATGTCTTGAACGTGATTGCGATGTCAGCGCCTGCTTGCGCGAGGGCGAGGGCGGAAGCCCGTCCCAGGCGCTTCGCGCCTCCGGTGATCAAAACCGTCTTGCCATCCAGTAGCCGCTGCGTCATGGTAGCGATTGTAAGCTTTTGGCGACACGCGCCTGGCACAACGTTTGCCGGTCTCGAGCCTGACGATGTTCGAGAGAAATGCTTGGGATTTGTCCTAATACCCTCTTCCCGAATCTGCACCTTCCTTGCTACACTGCGCCGCATGACCGCTGGCCGCGACGTCGTTGTGTACTCCCGCAAGGGATGCCACCTGTGCGAAATCGTTAAAGAAAGCTTGTCCAAACTTCAGAAACGAGGCGGCTTTAGCTGGCGCGAAATCGATGTCGATACCGATGAATCGCTGCGCCGCCAGTTCAGCGACGAAGTCCCCGTCGTCTTCATCGACGGGCACAAAGCCTTTAAATACCACATGGATGAACGCGAATTCCTGCGTAGGCTGGCGAGTTGAGCCGAGCCCATTATGGATTCTCAGCGTGTGAATCCTGCCCGAAACCCGGCTCGTCCTACCTGCGAAGTCTTATAATCAGGCCGCATGCTGCGCAGCCAACTCTTTGCCGAACCCAAAGGCCGATTTGTTCACGACATCGTTCTCGGAAGCTGTGAACGGTATTCGCAGAAGCTCGCGATTGTCGATCCTTCGTGCCATCGCCGTATCACCTACGGAGAATATGGCGACCTGATTCGCACCTTGGCCTCCGGCCTGGTTTCGGCAGGGCTCAAACCGGGTGAGGTGGTCGCGATCTATCTGCCCAACTGCTGGGAATTCTGTGCCGTTTACCACGCCACAACCCTTGCCGGCGGCATTCCGACCTTGCTGAATCCCACATATCGCGAGCGGGAAGTTCGCTACCAGTTGGAGAATTCCGGGGCTGCGTTTCTGGTCAGCGACGGACCACTGCTCGCCGCAGTTCAGTTGGACGGCATTGCCAGCCTACGTCGGGTCTATGTAGTCCGCCAGCAACATCAGGACACAGAGGATTTCCAACAGCTCTTAAGAACTACCAGCCTTCGAATTCCTGAACCTGCGGCGCCTCCGGAGCAGACGCTCGCAGCTCTTCCCTACTCGAGCGGCACTACCGGATTGCCCAAGGGAGTGATGCTGTCGCATTTCAACCTGGTCGCGAATGTCTTTCAGACCATCGGCCCGCATGCGGCCGAAATGTCTCACGACGACATCATGCTGTGCTTCCTTCCTCTCTATCACATCTACGGTCTCAACGTCGCTCTAAACCCGATGATGACTTTGGGAGGAACCATTGTCCTGCTGCCTCGCTTCAATGTCCCGCAGTTGCTTGAACTGCTGGTGAAGGAAGGTGTCACGATGATGCCAGTCGTGCCTCCCGCTCTGAATGCTCTCAATCAAGCTGCGGAGGCCGGCCACTTTCCCCAACAGCATTGCGTGCGTTGGGTAAAGTCCGGAGCGGCGCCCCTGGCCCCGGAATTGGCGCGCAAATTCACTGCTCACACCGGAATTCTGGTCTGCCAGGGCTATGGCATGACCGAGGCCTCCCCGGTCACCCACATCGGCTATCTCGAACCGGAACTCTACCGTCCAGAATCCATTGGCCAGCCGTTGTGCCAAACCGATTGCCGGGTTGTCGGGGACGCGGGCGAGGACGTAGGCCCTGACGAACCTGGAGAGTTGGTCATGCGGGGCCCGCAGATCATGCGAGGCTATTGGAAGGATGAACAGGCCACCGCCTCAGTGCTGCGCGACGGCTGGTACTGGTCCGGCGATATTGTCCGGCGCGACCAGGGTGACTTTTTCTTCGTATTGGACCGCCGAAAGGAGATGATCAAATACAAGGGTTTTCCCGTCGCTCCTGCCGAGGTCGAGGCGGTGCTGCTGGAACATCCCAGTGTTCGTGACTGCGGCGTGATTGGCCGGCCTGATATGGCCGCCGGCGAGATTCCAGTCGCCTTTGTAGTTCTGCGCGACGGATGCCCTTCATCGAGCCACTTGCAGCAAGAGCTGTGCGGCTTCGTGGCCGATCGCCTGACCCACTACAAGCAGCCGCGCGAAGTGCGCTTTGTAGACTCGGTCCCAAAAACCCTCTCCGGCAAGATACTGCGTCGTGAATTGAGAAAATTCGTTGATTCTTGAGCATTGTTGGGTGTTGACTGCCGATTGTTGCTCGTTGATTCCAAGCCCGATACCGTTGAATTCAAGAATCAACAATCGACAATGTAATGCTATCCTCTCTCCCTGAATGCGCACCGACATCCTGCCGCTCTGTGACCAGCATTACCGCACCATGGAAGCGTGCCTGGCGCCGCATAATGCGGACTACTCGATCGACTACTTCCGCTGCACCGAGAAATTCTGCGGCCGCTGTTTTGGCGAGCGCACCGGCTACGTCGTCCCCAAACGAGACCAACCGCCGGTGATCGCTCCCAATCAGCCGCGATGTGACATGCATGGCCGTCCCATGTTCATCACCAGCCTCGACCGCCAGCGCAATACGGTTCGTTACGCCTGTCCGGAACCTGGCTGCCCCGCAACGATGGTAAAGCCCTGATCTCCGGGACAGCCCCGCCCCTCAAAGCAGCATCTACAGTTGAGATTTTCGGAGGAGCAGCATGGCTGACGAAATCAGAATAACCCCCGACGAAGTACGCAGACGGATGCAGTCAGGCGAGCAGTTCACCTTTCTAGACTCGCGCAACCCTCATGCCTGGGCGCAATCGGATGTGACCTTACCGGGTGCGATCCGCGTTCCCGCCGACCAGGTGGACAAACACCTCTCGGAGATCCCCAAGAACCAGCCTGTAGTCGCGTATTGCACTTGACCGAACGAAGGCTCAAGCGCCAGTGTGGCGCAAAACCTCCAGCAACACGGATTTTCCAACGCGAGAGCTCTCCAGGGCGGGTTCGATGCGTGGGTGCAGGCAGGTCTGCCTACCGAACCAAAAAAGGCGGCCGCATAAACCTAGGGCTTTACACTCTGTATTAACTTCCCTCGGTTCGGGTTGAAGCTGCCATCCCGGGGTATTCCGCGGTCACGGTGTGCATGCCGACCCGTGGCGACCGTACCCCGAATGGAAGGCCTCGAATCTACACCAGGACACGTGCGAACTCCTAAACAACTCAGTCCCGGTGTATCTGCTCCAGACAAGAACCGCCGTCCCACGCTGCTCTGAAGTCCAGCACCCTCTCATCATCCACCCTGCACCGCCCTCGGTGATACACATCACTGTCCGCAGTGAGTACCTCTGTTGAAATAGGGAGCGCAAGCGATTCGCAGTCCGGCGTTGGCGGCCATGCAATCGGGCACCGATCCCCGCTCGAACCCGTTGCGCTCAGCCCTGTGCAACCGTGAGTTCGTGTGCACGGCGGAACTCGTGCTCGGTCGCGACCATACTGCGACGGAAGCGGAGGAGTTTGTACGCGATGCATCGCAGCATGCCGGCGGAATCAAGGTCATCAGTCTGACCGACCTTCCCGGAGGTAACCCCGCGCTCCCGCCCGAGGCGTTCGCATCGTTTGTGCGCGAGCACAATCTCACCCCCATCGTCCACGTGAGCGGCAAAGACGGTAACCGTTCCTTTCTCGAGGCGCGCCTTCATGCCCTCGCCCGGATCGGAGTAGAAAACCTTCTTGCGCTCACCGGCGATGCCCAAAAGGTTGGATTCGCAGGATCAGCAAAGCCGGTTCACGACCTTGATTCCGTGCTCATTCTCAGCCTGCTCGCTGCCATGCGTGGCGGGATCGTCTATGACGTGGGACCAAGGACGGAGCGCACGACTCCCTTCGATTTTTTTCCCGGCGCTGTGGTCAATCCCTACAAGGTCCGCGAACCGGATCTCTTGATGCAGTTCTACAAATTGCAATTGAAGGCCGCAGCGGGTGCGCAGTTCATCATCACTCAACTGGGATTCAACCTGCGCAAACTTCACGAGCTGAAGCAATTCATGGCGCGAGAAGGCATTGCCCACGTCCCGGTCCTGGCCAATGTCTACGTACCGACCGCCCGCATCGCGCGCTTGATGCAGTCGGGCGAGATCGCTGGATGTGTCATAAGCGACGAATTCATCAGGCGCCTGGAAGGCGAGAAGAAACCGCAGCGGTTAGAACGTGCAGCGTTGATGTTGGCTGCCGTCAAGGACCTCGGATTTGCCGGCGCTCACATCGGCGGATTTGGCCTTACGCATGGCGACTTCCTTTTCATCCTGGAACGCGCGGCAGCAATCGGCAGCAATTGGCGCGCGCGCATTGATGAACTGTTGTTCGCTTGGCAAAACGAGTTCTGTCTCTTTCCCGAGGCTGGGGACGGCCTGAGCGACGGAACTGCCGACTACCAGATCACGCGGGCGCAGTCTCGCCCTTCCCTGGTGCAGCGAGTCGCCGAAAGCGTTCACCGGCACTTCATCCAGCCTGGCTCATTGGGGGCGAGAGTCTTTTCCGGACAATTGCAACAACGCGCCGGCAGCCGCCTGTATCGCACGCTGCTTGCTCCTTCAATTCTTTTCCGCAAAGCAGCTTTCGGTTGCGCAAATTGTGGAGACTGCCTACAAGACTATCTCAGCTATGCCGGTTGCTCCATGAGCCGCTGCTACAAGGAACTGCGAAACGGTCCCTGTGGAGGATCGCGAACAGACGGAAACTGTGAGGCGCGCCCGGACCAGCCCTGCATATGGAACCAGATCTATCTCGGCAGCCGCGCCCTTGGTAATGACCCCGGAAGGTTCACGCAGATCCTGGTCCCTCCTCGCGATTGGAAACTGGACCGCACTAACGCCTTGCTGAACCGCTTCGCCGGGCTGGATAACCTGGCAAAAAGAATTGACCTGCGAAAGGACACAAAGCCATGCTGATCATCGGCGAGCTTATCAATTGCACGCGCCTGAAGGTTGGCGAAGCGGCGGCAAAACGAGACACGCGCTTCATCCAGGACCTCGCGCGCAAACAGGTTGACGCTGGCGCACACATGCTCGATGTCAACGGCGACCTCCCGGGCCAGGAGGTCGAGGTTCTGGCTTGGCTCACAAGTATCGTGCAGGAGGTTGCCGACGTCCCTTTGTGCCTCGACAGTGCCAACCCGAATGCCATCATTCAGGCGCTTCCCCTGTGCCGCCGGACGCCCATGATCAATTCAATCAATGACGAGCCGGCTCGCTGGGCCATGTTGCCCAGGCTGCTGGACTATCGCCCCAAAGTGATTGCGCTTTGCACCTCCGAGGGAGGTGTTCCTACCGACGTGGTCGATCGAGTCGCCGTCGCCAGCACGCTCATCGAACGATTAATCTCAGAGGGGTTCGTGCTCGACGATATCTATGTGGACGCCTGTGTCCTGCCCATCGCCACGGGACCGCAAGGCGAGAAACTGATGGACGCGATCAGCCAGATCGCCGCCGCTTATCCTGGTGTCCACCTGAGTGCCGGAGTCAGCAATGTTTCTTTTGGCATGCCGCTGCGCAAACTGCTGAACCAGTCTTTCCTCCTGCTCCTGATGGCGCACGGCCTTGATACTGCAATCGTAGATCCCTGCGATCCGCAGTTGATGATGAATCTTTTGGCCGCAGAAGCCTTGCTGGGCCGTGACGAGCGCTGCCGGGCCTACCTGCGCGCGTTTCGTGAGGGCAAGCTAGACCAGGGGTCCGTTCAGAAAAATACCGGCGCAGACGTGGCGCTCGCCTCCCGAAGCTAATTCAGATTTCATGGAAGTGTTTTGGCTGCCCCCCAGGGATTCGAACCCCGATATGCTGATCCAGAGTCAGCTGTCCTGCCGTTGAACGAGGGGGCAGCAATGAGCCGAAGAAAATCGCTGGCTTCTTCACGATTCTATTGGGCCTGCTCCCTTCGGTCAACAACGCGCCGCGCCGCCTGCGCTTCCGCGATAGAATCTTCTTTTCACAGGAGTCTCTATGGCCACTCTTCTGGGTAGCGCTTCCTCAATCACGGATTATGCCGAAATGGCTCGACGGCCGCTCGAGGCCGACCAGTGCGCTCTGGTCGTCATTGACATCCAGGAAAAGCTGCTTCCCCCCATCTTTGAAAAAGAGCGCTTGCTCAAGAATTCACAACTGCTGATCCGTCTTGCCGGCATCCTGAAAATTCCGGCGCTGGTCTCTACCCAGTATTCCAAAGGTCTTGGAAATACGGTTCCGGAGATCGCTTCCCTGTTGCCCGGCCATCAGCCCACCGACAAGCACATGTTCTCGTGCTTCGGCAGCGACGCTTTCTGTTCCCTGCTCAAACGCCTTCCCGGGAATCGTACAACCCTCCTGCTCTGCGGCATGGAGAGCCATATCTGCGTCACCCAAACCGCCCTCGGCGCCTTGCGGGACGGATACCTCGTCCATGTCGCATCCGATGCCGTCAGTTCCCGCACCGAGTGGAACTGGAAGATCGGACTGGACAGGATGCGTGCCGCCGGCGCCATCATCTCCTCCGCCGAAATGATGATGTATGAACTCCTTCGTTCTTCAGGGGTTCCGGCCTTCAAGGAGTTGTTGCCCCACCTGAAATAAGTTGGCTGGGATGCCAGTCCGTTTCGGAACTCTAGTACCCAGTCTCTTCATCCAAAGTACCCTGTCGATCACAACTTCAGCCAAAATCCCGGGTTTTTAGGGGTGAGTAGTGAATGTCCCCGCATCTAAAGGGACAGGTGATTGGGTCACAGCGCCGTCCCTCAGACGTCGGGACCCGGAGCGGTTGCAGGCAGTCTCTAGAAGGAGGCACGCCATGAAGCTTCTCAGGCGCGTATGGTTTGGGGCAGTTTTAGCAGTACTTTTTGCGGCCACTTTGGCCGCGGCAGAAGACGATCCGCCGGGCCGCGTGGCCCGTCTCCAATACATGACTGGTTCAGTTTCGGTTCAGCCTCGCGGCGCCGAGGACTGGGTTGCGGCCAACCTGAATCGTCCGCTGACCACTTCCGACAATCTCTGGACCGACAAGGATTCTCGCGCCGAACTGAATGTCGGGACTGGCGTGCTTCGCCTCGACGGCGAGACCAGCGTCTCCTTGACCAACGTCAGCGATAACACCGTGCAGGTGCAATTGCACCAGGGTGTTCTCAACCTGCGCGTGCGGAAGCTCTATCGCGGCGAGATTTACGAAGTGGATACTCCGAACATCGCCTTCACCGTTCAGAAGTCGGGTCGCTATCGCTTCGACGTGGGCCCCAGTGGTGAAGTCACGCTGGTCACGGTGTGGAAGGGTGAAGGAGACGCCACCGGCGATGGCCCGGCGGTTCGCGTACGATCCCATGAACGCGCCCGTTTCACCAACGGGACTTCCCTCGCCCACGAGATCTACCGCGCGCCCCAGTACGACGGCTTCGACGACTGGTGCCTCGTGCGTGATCGCCGCCAGGATGGTGCGGTGAGCGCGCAATATGTCGCTCCCGGAGTCATCGGCTACGAAGACCTCGATGACTACGGCGCATGGCAAACGGTTCCGGCCTACGGCCCGGTGTGGGTGCCCGCTCACGTAAGCTATGGTTGGGCTCCTTATCGCTACGGGCACTGGGCCTGGATCAGCCCCTGGGGCTGGACCTGGGTGGATGATGCGGCCTGGGGCTTCGCACCATATCACTACGGACGCTGGGTCTACGTTGGCTACTGGGCCTGGGTACCCGGACCTGTGTATGTGCGTCCGGTATACGCTCCTGCCCTGGTGGCGTGGTTTGGCGGTGATCACTTCGCAGTCGGCCTCTCGTTCGGAGGCGGCTATGGATGGTGCCCGCTCGGTTACGGCGAACCCTATATCCCCTGGTACAGGGGCAGTCGCCGTTACTTCCAGAACGTAAACGTCACCAATACGCGCATCACTAACATCACGTATGTGACCAATAACTATTACAACGATGTGGATCACCACCGTCACCCCGGACGTCCCTGGCAGTATGCCAACGTAAAGGCGCCGGGAGCCGTCACCGCAGTTCCACGGGACGTGGTGGAGCATTCCAGGCCGGTGGCGCAGGCCAGAATTCCGGTCTCGCATCGCGACGTGAAGGATTGGGGCCGGGCTTCCCTGGCCGGCGACGTTCAGGTCGCGCCTGCACGCGAAGCACGCCTGGGATACAACTCGCCACAACCTGCGCCTCGGCCTGCGGACCACATTGTCACGCGGCCCGTGGTGGCGAAGATCGCGCCTCCGGTCGCACCGGCCCGCGAACGTTTCAGCAATGGTCCTTTGGATAACCGGGTGGACCGCCCGCAACCGACTCGCGTGGCCGAGAACGAGCCGTTAACAAGCCCTGTCCGGCGCGTGCCTCGTCCGCCGCAAGCATCCGACAACCTGCGGACGCCAAGCCCAGCGCCTCGCGTTGCACAACCGCCGGCCTCGAGTGCTTCTGAAGCTCGAGTGGTTCAGCCATCCGTTGGCCGAAACGTTCCCAAGCCTCCAACTCCGCATACACCGGAGGCTGCACCACAACATCGAGACACGTTGCCGGCAGTTCGCCAAGTACCACAGCCGCCGTCAACCACGGCGACCGGTGACCGCCCGGCGAGACCAAACGTCCCCGACAACAACGTTCGTGATCACAACGTGCCACGTCCACCAACGCCGCCGAAGGGTATCGGGCCGGACGAGCACGTCAGTCGCGGCCCTGCAACCGAAGGCGTTTCACAGCCTCCGGCGGAGTCCCGCAACCACAATGTGCCGCGCCCATCCGGTCCGGTCGCTGGTCCAAAGAGCACTGGCCCCGATGAGCACATCTATCGCGGACCTGCCAGTGATGGCTCCTCGGCACAGCCTGGCAGCCATGACGTGCCGCGTCCATCGGCACCCATTGCCGCTCCAAGAAGCAGCGGATCGGACGTCTATCGTGGACCAAGCTCTCCGGCCCCGATAATGCGCAGCGAGCCTGCAGCGCCTCGGTCTGAGTCGCCTCGCTCGGAAGCACCAAGGATGAGCGCTCCCGCGCCCAGCCATAGCGCCCCTGCACCATCGGCTCCGCGCAGCGCGCCAGCGCCAGGCCCAGCGCCCCACAACTCGGGACCGAGCGGTGATGGAGGTCATCCGCACTCGCGATAATCAAGCGGGAAAGAGCCGCTCACTCGAGCGGCTCTTTTTTTGTGACCGGGTGGGGAGTGCTGGTCGATGCTTCTTAACACTACGAGGCTGACAGCGAAGTAGACTCAATCCAGTGATGTAATGGCCAACGTGCCCGCCTTCGAAAAAACCCCAGCCCCTGAAAATCAGCATTATTCAGGACGAACTCCTCGAATGTTTAATCGGATACGGTATAGACCGGTTTTGGCGCAAAGATAGAGTGTCTTTCCATCATCGTCGCCCCATGCGAAATTGTGTGGGTGCTCAGGACCAAGAATTGTGCCCAGGTGCTTGCCTTCCGGTGAGATGATCCAAAGTCCGCCGGGGCCTGAGACGTAGAGATTGCCTTTCTGGTCGACCTTCATGCCGTCGAGAGCATCCTCTCCCTGCGCCGAAGTCATGTCGAAAAACACCTTTCCGTTCGACAACCTGCCATCAGCTTGGACCTCATACCGCATAACGACTTTCTTGTGTTCATCCCAATTGTCGACGTAAAGGTATTTCTCGTCCGGAGAGAAGGCGAGGCCATTTGGCCCTTTCAGGTCCGTGCTCAGCAACGTCACCTGCTTACCGTCCGGCGAAACACGAAACACACCGCTGTATGGCAGTTCCTTGCGGCGATCATCAAAGAATTTCGGCAGGCCGAATGGCGGATCGGTGAAATACAAGGCGCCGTCAGACTTATAGACGAGATCGTTCGGACTATTCAGCCGCTTGCCCATATAGGAGTCGGCCAGTACTGTAAGTTGTCCGTTCTTTTCCATCCTCACCACGCGCCGGTTGCCATGCTGGTTGATGGTGAGCCTGCCTTGCTTGTCGAGCGTCAGCCCGTTTGATCCAGGTTGGCCGTATTCGCCGATATCCATGCCCCGGTACCCGCTTTTGGTCATGAAAATCGACAACTGACCGTCCTGCGTCCAGCGATAGATAACATTGTTATTGGGGTCGCTGAACAGGAGGAAGCCATCCGTGTCCTCGGTCCGCGGCACCCATACCGGCCCCTCGGTAAATAGAAAACCTCCCGCCAATTTCTCAATCTTTGCGTTCTGGGAAACGATCTCGTCGAGCCCCGGGTCTTTCCGGATAACCTGGGCTGCACTCTCGCTGATCGCCACCCGCGGCGACTTGTAGAAGTCGAGCGTCGCCGACTTTATCCAGATGAAGTTTTCAGGACTATAGGAAATCGGTCCGTTGATTCCGAAGATCGCCAGCTGAATTTTTTCCCCTGGGCGCGCATTTCTGGTGATGATCACCCGGTTGGGGGCGTTGAACCCCTTGATCACCGCTCCCCCCGGCTGGCCAAGGATTCGCGGCAACTTCCCGTTCACCCAAACTTCGGCATAATCGTCAATCACGATCTCGAACGCCACCGTCGAACCCCCGGTTTCGAAGTTCCCGATTTTCTCCGGAATTGTGACGTTGATGCGATACCAGTTCAAACACAGCCTGGAGGTCGAGCGCCGCTGGTCGAGCGTCGTCGCATCGATCGCCTCCCATTGCGAATCGTCGAAGTCGGCCGCTCCCGCGTGCGGCATGTAGTCGTAAGTCTTGATGGGATCGCCGCTCGGTTTCAGGTCTGGTCCCACGGCCCGCGAATCAGCCTCCACAATTCTTACATCGTGGTAGCGCCATTGCCCGCGGACCAACTGCACTCCTTCGCGTGAAGCCAGATCAATCACCGCGTCGGGACGGCCGACCGGCGGATCTTGCACGCTCTGTGCTCCGGCGCCAACCGCGCACCAGAGCACCATGAGGCAAAACGTGGCCAGCAGAATCGGCAATTCAAATCGGGTTTTCATTTTTGTTTTCCGTTCAGCGGACTTTTACGACGTAATAAAGAAACGGGTTCGTCACTTCCAGGAACTGGTGAGGAACACCGTTCGGCACCACGATGACATCGCCTTTTGCGATTTGACGGGTCTGTCCGTTGCGAATGCTTGCTCCACGCAACTCGTCGGGAGCGGTTGATCTTGTGTCAACCGCTTTACCCCCGGTTACGAATGTGGCTTTGCCGTCCAGTACATAAATCACATCCGTATCCTGGGAATGAATTTCAGCTTCACCGGGCTTCTCCCGCCGGCTGGCGTGGACCATGTAGTTGCGTCCTCCGCTGCCGTCCAGCAGAACTGCGCCTTTCGAAAATGCGTCGTCCACCTTGCTCTTATCGAAATACGAAATCGGAGCAGCGGACTCAGTGGAGTTCGGTCCTGCGAATGCATTCGCGCCGGCAATCGCGAGTTTCTCATCCTGATCGGCCGTGGCTGCGCCGCTCACCCCGACGCCGCCGACAATTTGCCCATTGACCATGATGGGGATTCCCCCGATTAAGGGAGTGAAGTTTTCGAGTGCCGTCATCACCGTGCGCCCCTTGCCGCTGGAGTTGATCAGTTCCTCGAAGAACCGTGTCGGCTTTTTAAACATCACGGCGGTGCGAGCCTTTCCGATTGAAATATTGGCGCCCGCCGGGAAGGTCCCATCCAGCCGCTCCAGCGCCATCAGATTTCCGCCATCATCAACTACGGCGATGACCCCTCCCGGAGCTTGCGGTTTCTGCGCTTCGTTTTTCGCGGCTGAAATTACGAGTTCAGCCCCTTTGAGGGTCAGAGTTTTCTTGTCCGCAGTCTGGGCTGCAGCCGTCGCGACCAGCACAACGATCATCGCGACCCACTGCATCAGGTGATTGGTTGCATTGAGAGTTTTCATTTGCATCTTCCTTGTGATCAGAATCCCTGCTACTTGACCGGGCTCGAAAACGACGCCTCGCCCAGACTCGATTCCGCCCAGGCACACCAGATCACAACCTTGGAAACATCCTTCACGTAGCTGGGAAGCACGATTTCTTTCTGATACTTGTCACCGGGCAAGCTTTTCTTTTTCAGCTTGTCGAGGAGGTACACCTGGCCGCCGGAGTCCACGACCTGCCAGTGTGGATCAGGAGTGTCGGGCACAACGAAGTCATCGGAAAGTGTGAGTACACTTTTGCCATCGCGAGAGCTATGGGTCACGTGCCCCTTATTCGCTTTCGCACCCTGGAACTCACTTGAGGTATGCATGTTCTGCGCCATGGCTGAAATCGTCAACAAAGTCGACATCATCAGTAGCGAGCGGAGTGCAAGCTGCCGTAGGTTCATATTTTTTTCCTTTTCACAGAGGTTTTGGTGAGCAGTTGCGCTGGCATTAGCGCTCAAGCAGCAACCGCTTACGTGCCCGTCTGATTCGGAAGGTCTGACAAGGTTTCAAAATGAGCAGGTATGGTCCGCGGGGCTCGACGATTCAATTAAGTGCTGGAGATGGTTTCGAACGGTAATTGTGCGGGCGCTGCTATTCGGCTCCCCATGCTTTCCTGTCTGACATCGGCGTCCTCAGTATTCGTCCAGCCCGGCTTTCTTGAGCATCTTCCGAAGCGCGGAGAAGCCTTGGTCGCCCTCGGCTACGCCGCCTACGGTGCCGTCTTTTTCGATCACGATGTAGGTTGGGAGGACGCCAATCTGAAACGGGCGGGGCATCTCATTCTCGTAGGTCAGAACAATCGGATAGGCGTGCGGATGTTCTTTCAGGTATTTCTCGACTATCGCGCGCTCTTCGCTGTCTGAGATTCCAATGATCTCCAGGTTCTGACCGCCGTACTTTGCATACAATTTGTCGAGCGCCGGACCATCGGCGCGGCATGCGACGCACCACGTGGTCCAGAAGTCGAGAAGTACGGTCTTCCCCTTCAGGGAGGCCAGTGTGATTTGCCTTCCCTGCATGTCCGTGACTGCCAGCTCGGGCGCGGGCTTCCCGCTCATCTGTTTCCTGATTTTCGCGGCGTTCCACTTGGCAAGCTCCTTCACTTCGCGCATTCCGTCCGCCAACTTGAAAAGGCTCACGTCTGCTTCGCCGCCGTAACTGAATCGGTTCAAGACATACGTAATTTCAGCTGCATACGGAGAGCGTTCGCGCTGGACGGACTTGAGGCACCTCGCGAAAACGATCAACCCGCTATCCACCGAAATGGTCACCCGCTGTTTGCCCTGCGTTACAACTCGTCCATGACCGTTCGGGTCGAACTCAGAGGAGACTTTGAGCGGAACATCGAGGATGGCGCAGGTCTGCTCCTTGCCGGAAAGCCCGCATGGTTGGCGCGCTACTTCGACGGCCTTTTTCCATTCCAGATCGCTGCCGGCATAGAGGGCCGGCGCGGAAACATCATCCTTCGAGCTGCGTTTGACGCGCACAAACTCATCTTCGCCTTCCTCGAAATACACAAGATCTTTGCCATCAAATATGCGGACCCGTGTGCTCGATCCCCACAGGTTCTTCTCGCGCCATTGTCCATGCGAGAGATCGAGAATCATCTGCCGTTTCGAGGATTGGTCGCCGCTGGCAAGCTTGTAGGCCTGGGAAACCTCAAATTCCTGGTGCACGGAAGGCAGCGCTTCCCGCTTTTCTTTCAGTTCATTCCAGAGTTTGGCGGCAGGTGTCTGGGCGTTGGCGATACAGGCGAAGAAAAGAATGGTAAGCGGAACGATGAGACGCTTTATGTGAAAAGCGCTATTGCCGCACAGTCGTTTGACGAATGATGAGATTCGAACGAGTCGCGAACACGGTCCTCCTGCTGATGAGGCACTCGAAACTGGTCTCATTGCCATACGATCATCGTAGGCCAACTTGCCAGCGCATCCAGGAAGTGTGCCCGCGAGGCCCTGCTTCATGCTTACAGCCTTCTCAGGTGTGCGAGTTTTATTCCTTGTGCTTGACCCGCACCACCGTGATCTTCGCGAAGCCCTCTTCAAAACTCGGCGCGCGCAATTTTCCGGCCATCCGTCGCATCACGTCTTCCGACACCACCCGCGACCGCTTGCGGTTCCGTTCCAGGCAGACCTCCACCGGCACATCGAAAAATACCGCCTGCACCTCGTAACCGAAGTCTTTCGCCAGCTTGATCCAGCTATGGCGATCATGCGTCGTCAGGTTCGTTGCATCCACGTAGTTCATCGGACGCCGTGCAATGAGTCGCGCTTTCAGCATCGAGCGCAGATTGGAAAAAATAAGGTCCTGGAAGCGCTGCTCGGTTGCGTCGTCAAAGAGAAGTTTCCGCAACAGGTCGCTCGACAGCGGAGTGATGTTGTGCCGCTTGAACCACGAACTCTTTCCCGATCCCGGCAGGCCGATCGCCAGCACAACCACTCCTTTCGGAGCACGTGGTGTCGCTGGACGCGCGGCCGTGGCCGTCGGCGCGATCTCAGGAACCGCTTCCGTTTCCACACCGGGCGGTGCTTCCATTGCCGCTGGTGCCGGTTCTACAGCCGGCGTCGGCTCTGTGGTCTGAGCTTCCGCCGCGGCGGGCGTCTGGCGGCTTCGCCCACGTCCACCTCTTCCCCGGCGGCGCCGTCGTTTCGGTTTCTCCGATCCTCCTGCGCCTTCGGATGTCTCTGGTTCTTGAGTTTCGCGCGACTCTGGTTCCTCGATCTCCACCTCGGGCACCCTTTGCATTTGCTTGGGCTCAGGCTCTTGCTGCTCAAAATAGGCCGGCTGCAGTGGCGCTGCCGCTGCCTCTGCCGGAGGTTCCGTGGCTTTTGGTCGCCGCTTCGCGCGATCGCGCATCCATTTCCGCATGTCAGGCTTTTAACACACCGGCGTACCCGGCGGCAATCTGAGGAACCACGAGCGATAGTGGAACCGCCGCCGCTGCGTGCTCATCCAATTCGGTTATGGCGATTCCAAACCAAATTCGTGGCAAGAGCTACATCAGTCTCACGACATTCAGGAAGAATGGTGTCGGCGTTCCCACCCCCGTTTGGTTCGGTGAAAAGGACGGAAAGATGTATGTGATGTCGAGACCCGATGCGGGAAAAGTGAAACGAATTCGCAATAATCCCCAGGTGCGGATCGCCCCGAGTAACATTCGCGGCAAAGTCACCGGACCAGAGTTCTCCGCCAAGGCCAGGCTCTTGCCGCAGAGCGACTGGGCCGAGGCCCGCAATCTCATCCGGCAAAAATACTGGATGGCGCGCATTCCCTTCCTGTGGGGCAAAGACAACGTTTACTTGGAGCTTGAGGCCTGAGCACAGTCTCGGAGGATGGCTTGCACAAGTCCGGGGATGGTGTACTGCTCGGCTTCGATATCAACTCGTAACCCCAGTTCGCGCAGGGTTGACGAGGTGACCGGCCCGATTGATGCCAATCGCACTCCCTCGAGCAATTTCCGTTCCTGCACCAGGCTCATGAAGTTCCGCACTGTGGACGAACTGGTAAAAACCACAATGCCTGGCTTGGACCTCGCATCGAGAAATGCAGTGCGGATCTCGTCTTTCGAACCCTCCGGCACAATGGTCTCGTAGACTTCCACAACGTCTACTTCCGCGCCTAGCTTTCGCAGTTCGCTTGGGATGACGTCGCGAGCCACCTTCGCGCGCGCCAGCAACACGCGCTGGCCGGCAACCCGGTTTCTTAAGCTCTGGACGACGGACTCGGCCACGTACTTATCCGGAACCACGTGCACTGGTAAGCCATGCTCCTCGATGGCCTTCTTCGTGGCTGGACCGATTGCGGCCACCGTAAGATGCTGCAACTCTTTTGAGGACATTCCCACTTCTCCCAGCCGTTCCCAGAGTGCATCCACTCCATTCACGCTGGTCAGAATCAGCCACTGGTAGCTTCGTATCTTTCGCAGAGCATCGTCCAATGGCTGATAGGTGCTGGGCTTTCGGATTTCGATGAATGGGATCTCCAGCACCTCGGCCCCTAACCGCTGCAGGTTTTCGGAAAGGGCGCCGGCCTGGTGCCTGGCTCGGCCAACTAGAATCCGTGTACCGCTCAGAGGGAGTTGTCCACCGCTCTTATTCATCAGGGCTGTTGAGGCAATGCCACGCCATTTCCGTAGACTTCCTCGAGGATCGCGTCCCCGCCGCGGCGCAGCAGAAGGTCACCGACCATCTCTCCCAGGGCAATTGGATCGTCGCCCACTCGCGACTCGCGCAGAATCTCTCTCCCGTCTGGGTAAGCCACTACTCCATTCAGGTGCAAACGTCCTTCTTTCATCTGTGCCGAGGCGCCAATCGGGACCTGACAACCTCCACCCAGCTTGTTGAGAAGTGCTCGCTCGCATGTTGTGGTTGCGCGTGCGGCTGCATCATCCAGAAACGCGAGGCACTGGCGAGTGGCCGAATCACCCGCGCGAATCTCGATCCCCAGCGCGCCTTGGCCCGCTGCCGGACACATGATTTCCGCGGGGATCACCTGTTTCACAAGTTCGGTCTTACCCAGGCGGTTCAATCCTGCCGCAGCCAGGATAATGGCATCGTATTCTCCCCCCGCGAGCTTGCGCAGCCGGGTGTCCACATTTCCTCTCAGCGGATAAATGACCAGGTCGGGCCGCAAGGCTTTCAGTTGCGCCTGTCGCCGCAGGCTGCTGGTGCCAACCCTGCCTCCACGCGGCAATTCCTCGATGCTGCCGTACTTCTGCGAACAGAACACATCGCACGGGTTTTCCCGTTTGGTGATCGCCGCGATCTCAAACTCCGGCACCAGTTCGGTGGGCAGATCTTTCAGACTGTGCACCGCCAGATCGACGCGCCCTTCCACCAGCGCTTCCTCGATCTCCTTGGTAAACATGCCCTTGGTTCCGACCATCGCCAGCGCCACATCGGTGATCTTGTCGCCCGTGGTCTTTATGATCTCAATTTCGACTTCGTGCCCCTTTTCGCGAAGCAGCGCACTGATATGGTTCGCCTGCCACAGCGCGAGTTGTGATCCGCGGGAGCCGATGCGCAAGTGGGCCATCAGTTCTGGCCTCCATGCTCCCCACCGGACTTCGCCGCTTTGCGGTCCTGCAGATTGAACAAACGCCGCACTAGATCCACCACGGTAGTCGCTTCCGGGTCCCGCGCCGCCGTTTTGAGCGTGCTGATGGGGGTGTGCATGATCTTGTTCACAATGCCGCGTGTCAAGGTCTCGATCGCCAGTTCCTGCTCCGGAGACATCGGTCCCAGCCGCCCCCGCACGCGATCGATTTCCGCCTGGCGAATGGTCTCAAGGTGGTCCTGCAGCGACACGATGGTCGGCACCACGTCCAGCGTCTGGAGCCGCGCCTGGAAACGCTCCACTTCCGAGTTGACGATCGCTTCGGCGTGCTCCGCCTCTTTCTTTCGGTCCGCGACATGCGCTGACACCGCCTGCTGCAAATCGTCAATGTCGTAAACGAAGATGCCGTCCAGCTTGTTCAGCCCGGGATCGACATCCCGCGGCACGGCGATATCAATAAAGAACATGGGGCGGTTCTTGCGGCGGCTTAGAAACAGTTCGCCGTGTTCCTTGCGGAAAATCGCGTGCGGCGCTCCCGTTGACGTAATCACGATGTCGCCGCGATCACAGGTGTCGTAGAGCCGGCTGAATTCGATCGCCTGGCCGTCAAATTTCTGCGCTAGTCGAATCGCGCGGTCGTAGGTCCGGTTCGCCACGAAAATCGACGTTGCCCCATGCGCGATCAGGTGCCGCGCCGCAAGTTCGCTCATTTTCCCGGCGCCTACCAGGTACACGGATTTCCCGCTCAACGACCCGAATATCTTCTTCGCCAATTCAACGGCCACCGACGCGATTGACACCGAGGACGAACCTACGGCGGTCTCGGTGCGCACGCGTTTCGCCACCGCAAACGCTCGCGTCAGCAGCAGGTCGAGTTGCGAGTGCACCGCCCCGACCGCTCGTGCAGTCGCATACGCTTCTTTAACCTGCCCCAAAATCTGCGGCTCCCCGATCACCATCGAGTCCAGGCTCGACGTCACCCGAAAAACATGACGGATCGCTTCCTGCTCGCGATATTCGTACAGGTGCTGATCGAGCTCTGCCGGCTCTACTCTGAAGTAATTGCGCAGGAAACCGCGCAGGTCAGCGCTGCCGTTCTTGGTTTGCGCAAGCAGCTCCACGCGGTTGCATGTGCACAGGATCAGGCCCTCATCCACTCCGGGATGCTGTGCAAACTGCTTCAACGCTTCTGGCAGGCGAGACTCGGTAATGGCCAGGCGCTCGCGCACCTCCACCGGCGCACTCTGGTGGTTCACGCCGATGAGCTGGAAATTCATGATTGTATGAACCTGTGCATGGTGCTGAAGTAATTGGCGGCCCAGGCGATCACCGCCGCCACAAACGCCCCCGTCGCCAGGTACGCGGCCCGGCGTCCTCTCCACCCCGCATTCCATCGTGTATACAACATGACCAGGTACACCGCCCACATCAGGATGGACAGCAGAATTTTCGGATCGAACACATTCACCGCGCCATAAGTCGCCTCCGCAACCACGGTTCCGGCAATCAATCCCACCGTCATGAAGGGGAATCCCAACAGCAGGGAGCGATACGAAATGTCATCAATGACCTCGAGCGCCGGCAGGCGCGACAAAATGCCGGCGCCCTTTTTCGATTTCAACGTGTGCTCTTGAATCAGGTACAACAAGCTCGATCCAAAACTGAGAAACAACGCGGCATATCCGGTGAAGATCAGCGCGATATGCGCCATCAGCCAACCTTTATGCAAACCGGGCGAAGTCAGAAGAAAGGGCTGTTCTCTGGTTGCGGCGACAAACGTCAGCAGGAACACCAGCGGAAATATCACGATCCCCGGAGAGGTCGTCTTGTAAACCACGTAGACGATCATGAACACCGTCATGATCAGGAACGCTAGTAATGAAATTGAGTTATGAACGGACGCAACCGTCACTTGCCCCGAGAGCGCCACTCCTTCGGTCAACGACACCAGATGAAACACCATGCCAAGATAAGCGGCATGCAGGACGACTTTGCTTAGCAACTCGCGGGTGCGAGTCAGCGCTACCAGGGCATAGATCAGGCCCACCGCATAACAGCCCAGCGCCACTCGCAACCAAAGTATGGACATAGGAATCCCCCGCAGGTCCCTTGGGATGATGCGCCCCATTCCCCACGGTTGATTATAGTCTGCACTGCCGCGCGGATTGCAGGCTGCGGGCCTTGTCACACGCCGTTGTGATACAGATCACAATGGAACCACAAGCTGAATACCGGGGTCAGGCCACTCCCAATCGCGTCAGCGCGGCCTCGAGGACGGCCGCATCGATCTCCAGCCGGCGGCCGTTCGCCATCATGTCTTCGATTTCGTCGAACCCCTGAAACAGCCGCATCTTGACCGCGCCGTACTGCTCGGCGTCGTTGAGCTGACGTCCGTGGACCGCCGCCCAGTCCGCCAGCAGATTCTCAGGTAGTACGATGCTGACCGCATAAGTGGTTTTTCGGTCCGAGGTGACATCGAAAATATATTCGCTTTCCAGACCGCCCTCCCGGGATGACGCCCGCTTCCCCACGAAGTAATACTGGTACACGTATCCCTGTTCTCCGGTATACGTCTTCATTCGGCGAATAGTCATAACTCACTTGCTGCTGTTGCCGGGCGATATCACGCGGCCGTACTCCGACGCTCGCCCCAGCCGGTCAAACATCTGGTACGTAGCCACCGAGATTCGGCTGATCGCGTCTTCCCCGTCGTGCTCTCTCCTCAGGTAACTGGTCATAACGCAGATACCATACGGGCGGTTGGGCACGAACACGATGCCGCAGTCGTTTCGCACCCCTTCCAGCTCGCCGGGTTTGTTGGCGATCTTCAAATCTTCAGGAAGCCCTCGCGGCAGGAAGCTTATTTTATGTTTGCTGAGCATTTGGAAGAACTCCGCCGTCATCTCCTTGTTCAGCACTTTGCCCTGGTACACGTCCTGCAATAGCTGCAGCAACTCTCGCGGACTGGCCAGGTTTTCCCGGCCTTCACTGGCAGCTTTCAAGTCCATCATCTTGCGTTGCAGCTTGGTATGGGTGAACCCCATCGATCGCAACGTCGCGTTCACGTTCTCCATGCCGATCCGATCGATCAGCACATTGGTAGCACTGTTATCACTGGCCACCACCATCATGCTCGCCAAGTCTCTCAAAGTAACCTTGGTGATTCCCGGCGACAGCGATTCCATGATTTCGCTGTCCGGCACCAGGTCCGTGCTCTGCACTGTGTAGATATCCTCCAACTTCAGCTTGCCGCTCTGCGCTTGCCGGTACAACTCCACCAGGACCGCGATCTTGATCGAACTGGCGGTGGGAAAGACCTCGTCGGCCCGCAACAGGATCCTGGAGTTCTCGTCGCCCAGGTCTACAACCGCGACTCCCATGACTCCGTCGAGGCTACGATCCACTTCCTTCACGGTTTCGTTGAGCTTGTCCCAGAGGACTTTTTGCTTGATCGAAGGGGATTGCTGTTGCGCGCTGGCCAGAGATGCGAAAAATACGATGCACAAGATGAGCCGCAAAGCTTCCTCCTGGAAAAACGAGCATTATAGGCGGGCTGGAACCCTGCCCGGAAGAAATCTAGGGCTCGATTCTCGCTTCCCGCAGCCGTTTGACCGCGGTCTCTGATGCGACCGGCGAATAGTACACCTCCTTGAAGGTGTACGACTTTGCCCTTGCCGCCACGATCGGCAGGATCTCGATATGCCAATGGTAGTCCTCGTCGATCGTCTTCCAGTACCCCAGGCTTTTTGAGCGATGAAGGGTGTTGGGCGAGGTGTGCAGCACCAGGTGGAACTCCTCGGTGATGGTGCGGATCCTCTGCAGCGTGCGACGCAATAGCGCGGCCAGGTCCCGCACCCATGCCGCTCGTCCCATGACAAACCGCTCAAAGGCCGCTTCATGCGTCCGCGGCAGGATCCAGGTTTCATACGGTACGCGTGGCGCATACGGACACAGCGCGATTACCTCACCGCGCGATTCCAGGACCCGATGTCCCTGGGCTTCCTCTTGAGAAATGATGTCACAGAACACGCAACGTTCTTTCTGCGTGTAGTAATCCCGTCCCGCACGAAGTTCGTAGAGCACCCGACGCGGAACGAAAATAGTCGCGGTCAACTGTGAGTTAGGGTGTTCGAATTCCTGTCCCGCATTGGGACCATGATTCTTGAAGATGCTGACGTACTTCAACCGCGAATCGCGCTTCAAATCGTAGATGCGTTGCGCAGCCAGCGACAGAAATTGCCCGATTTCGGCGTCTGAAGCATTCCACAGCTGTCGCTCATGACGTGGATTCTCCAGCAGCACCTCGTGCGCTCCAACCGAATGCATACGGTCGTAAAGCCCATCGGCGCGACGCCCCGGCTCTCCCTCGATACGGTAAAGCGGCGCCGGATGCACCAGCGCTCGCGCTCCCCAGGGTGCTCCCTCGCTGCCCGGCATGCTGGAAACCACCTGCGGCCCTCCCGACGTATCCGGACAAAACAGGCATCGCCCTTCTGCTCGTACGCCGTCCGGCACGTCGTCACCGGTGATGACCCACGATCGTGTGATCGGATCTTTCCGGAGTTCCATGCAGGTAGGAAAACACTGCACCGACTCCGCGTCAACTAGGATTTCTGCCGCCGGCCCTCTGGTTGCGCTTTGTTATAATCCGCCCACGAAGTTTCCCGAAATGAACGAGCCGTCCACGCCCTTGATGCGGCAATATGCCGCCATTAAGAAAGAACATCCCACCGCGTTGCTGTTCTTTCGTTTAGGCGACTTCTACGAGCTCTTCTTCGACGATGCCGTCCTCGCTGCCCGTGAGCTGCAGATTACCCTCACCTCTCGCAACAAGGAAAAAGGCATTGCCGTTCCCATGTGTGGCGTTCCTTATCACGCGGCGGAAGGTTACATTTCCAAACTCATCCGCAAGGGTTTCAAGGTTGCTATCTGCGAGCAGATGGAAAACCCACAACTCGCAAAGAAGTTGGTCCGCCGCGAAGTGACTCGCGTCGTTACGCCAGGCACTGCCGCCGATTCCAGCCTGAGCTCGGAAGAAAACAACTTCCTGGCTGCCATAGCCCACATCGGCGATCACGTGGGATTTGCTGCCCTCGATCTGTCCACCGGTGAATTCCGCGCCACTGAATTCCACGGCGAGAATGCCACCCGCCGCATTCAGGATGAAATTCAGCAACTGCGGCCCAAGGAGTTGCTTTACGCCTCGTCCGCCCCGCTATTCGAGCGGACAAAACTGAATTCACAGAAGCCGGCTACGCTGGGTCCCGACGGCTTCGCCGAGACTCCTCTCGAGGACTGGATCTTTGCCCCCGATCACGCTATCCCGCTCCTCGAAAATCACTTCGGAGTGCTATCCCTGGAGGGTTTTGGTCTCTCGGGCAAACCGGCCGCCAGTTCGGCTGCAGGGGCCATCCTGTACTACGTACGCTCCACCCAGCGCGGGACCCTGGATCACGTGGACCGCATCGGCTTCTATGAGCGGCAGAATTGCCTGGTGCTTGATGCGGTTTCGGTCCGCAACCTCGAACTGATCGAGCCCTTGTTCGCCGGCGCCGATTCCGCCGTGACGCTGTTCCGCTGTATGGATTCGACGGTCACTCCGATGGGCAAGCGCCTGCTGCGTTCCTGGATGCTCCGGCCTTCGATCGATTTGGCGGAGATCAATGCCCGGCTCGATGCCGTTGCCGCATTGCTGCAAAAGACTGTCGCTCGCGAAGAACTCCGCCGCGCTCTCGAAGGCATCCTTGATCTTGAACGCCTGTTGAGCCGCGTCACGCTCGAAACAGCGAACCCGCGAGATATCCTCGCCCTCGCCTCTTCCCTTTCCAAAATCCCTGCGGCGCGTGCTGCCCTGGCACAATTCGATACGCAGCGGACGAAAACCTTGCACGGCAATGTTGACGAGATGTCCGACCTGCGCAGCCGTATCGACCGCACCGTCGTTCCCGAGCCTCCCATTTCGCTCAACGATGGCGGCGTGATCCAGGACGGGGTCAACCCCGAGCTCGACGAGTTGCGCGACTTGAGCCGCAACAGCAAGCAGCACCTGGCGCGCATCGAGCAGCGCGAGCGGCAGCGCACTGAAATTTCCTCGCTCAAGATCAAGTTCAACTCCGTTTTCGGCTACTACCTCGAAGTCTCCAAGCCGAACCTGCACCTGGTTCCTGCCGATTACGAGCGCAAGCAGACCCTGGTCGCCGCCGAGCGCTTCACGACCCCGGAGCTGAAGGAATACGAATCCAAGATTCTCGACGCCCAGGAAAAGATCGTAGAGATCGAACGACGCCTGTTTGCCGAGTTGCGTTCCGCAATCGCAGGCGAAGCCAGGCGTATTCGCCAGACTGCTCTCGCCCTGGCTGAGATCGACACCCTGGCCTGCCTCGCCCATAATGCGGCCCTCAGAAATTATTGCCGGCCCAGCTTTGACGATTCGGGCGACTTTGAAATTGTGGAAGGCCGTCATCCCATCATCGAGCAGTTCGACGCCGCCGGAGGCGACCGCTTCGTTCCCAACGACCTGTTCCTCAACAGCACGACGCACACCGTGCTTATCATCACCGGCCCAAATATGGGTGGGAAATCCACCTACCTCCGCCAGGCCGCGCTTACCGTTATCCTCGCGCAGATGGGATCGTTCGTGCCCGCCCGCTCCGCTCGGCTCGGCATTGTGGATCGGGTTTTCACTCGCATCGGCGCCAGCGATAACGTCGCGCGCGGCCGCTCCACCTTTATGGTGGAAATGACGGAAACGGCCGCCATCCTTCACACTGCCACGCCAAGCTCTCTGATCCTGCTCGACGAAGTCGGCCGCGGCACTTCCACCTACGACGGGCTTGCCATTGCCTGGGCCGCGGTCGAATACATTCATGCCCGTACCCGCGCCAAAACTCTGTTTGCGACCCACTACTTTGAGCTCACCGAACTCGCCGACCGTCTCTCCGGTGTCAAGAACTATCACGTCTCGGTGAAAGAAACCGGCGGAGGCATCGTATTCTTGCGTAAAGTCGAGTCCGGCGCAGCCGATCGCAGTTATGGCATCGAAGTGGCCAAACTCGCAGGCCTGCCCAGCGAGGTTGTAGACCGCGCCCGCGAAGTTCTCGCCGAGCATGAAGCTGCTGAACAGCGCCTGACCGACCAGCTTGCCAGCGACGAGTCCAGGCCGCGCCCTCCGGCGCAACTCACCATCTTCACTCCCCTATCGCAGCCTGTGCTGGAGCGCCTTCGTGAACTCGACCTGGACCGCCTCACCCCGCTCGAGGCCCTGAACCTTCTCGCGGAGCTGAAGAAACAGGTAAACTGACTTTCACCCCAGCATGCTGAAGAAATCCACGCAAGATCTTGCTGCCCAGGTCGGACAACTTCTGATCGTCGGCTTCGACGGTACCGAGATGACCTCGGAGCTCCGCGACCTGCTTTCCCGCTTGCAGCCTGCCGGCGCCATCTTGTTTGCGCGCAACATCGCGACCGCGATTCAAACTCACACTCTGCTCAAGGAGTGCCAAAGCTGCGTTGCGACTCCCATGTTTCACTGTGTTGACATGGAAGGTGGGCGCGTAGACCGCCTCAAGAACGTGATCGCTCCCGCGCCTTCCGCCGCCGACGTCTTTTCTGCCGGCGACCGAAAGCTCTTTCGCAAGCATGGCAAGCTCATTGGCGAATCATGCCGCGCCGTCGGCTTCAATACCGATCTTGCGCCCGTGGTGGATCTTGCTTTTGAAAGCTCCCGCACCGTGATGGGCTCTCGCTCGGTCTCAGCTGACCCGAAGCAGGCTGTCGCCTACGCTCGCGCATTCCTCGCCGGCCTTGCTTCCTCGGGAGTGCTGGGCGCAGCCAAGCATTTTCCCGGACTCGGCGAAGCCAATCTCGATACCCACCACGAACTCCCCTCTGTCCAGAAAACTTTCAAGAGGCTGTGGGCGGAAGATCTTTACCCCTACCGCACCATGCGCCGCGAACTCCCCATGGTGCTGGTTGGACACGCGAATTATCCCTCTGTCACCCGCGACCGCACGCCAGCCTCGCTCTCGCGCAAATGGATCACCGACGTCCTGCGCAAGGAAATTCACTACCGCGGGTTGATCATCTCTGACGACCTCGAAATGGGAGGCGTGCTCGCCGCCGCACCCATTGAACGCGCCGCCGTCGAACACATTCGCGCCGGCGGTGATCTCTGCCTGATCTGCCATCGCGCTGATTACATCCAGTCGGCCTACGAAGAACTGATCAGGGAAGCTGAAAAAGATCGCAAATTTGCCGCCCGCGTCGTCGAGTCTTCGGCCAGAATCTTGGCCTTTAAGAAGAAGTCCACCTTCCTGAAGCGGCGACTCCCTCCCCCCGCGCGCAACAAGATCGACCGTCTTTCGCGCCAGCTCTGGGAATTCAGCGAACAGGTCCGCCTGCAATCCATGTTGCGGCAGGAACCGGCATGATCGTGGCCGGCGTGATGAGCGGCACATCCGCCGATGGCATCAATGTGGCGCTGGTTCGGATTTCCGGCCAGCCTCGCCACCCGAAACTCCAGCTTCTTGGCCACGCGGAATACCCATACCCGGCGGATGTTCGCCGTATCGTGCTCGCATCTATGAACGCCGCCAGCACCTCGGTCGCCCAACTGGCGCGGCTTAATTTTCTTCTGGCTGAACTCTATGCCGACGCTGTGGACAAAACCCGGCGCCGCTTTCGCAAAACCCTTGATCTCGTAGGCTGTCACGGCCAAACGCTTTATCACCAGGGAACCTCAGCCGATTTTCTCGGCCACTCGATCGCTGTCACCTGGCAGATCGGAGATGGATCGCTCGTGGCTCAACGCCTGGGAGTGCCCGTCGTCTCCGACTTCCGTCCCGCCGACATGGCCGCGCAGGGTAAAGGCGCTCCGCTCGTTCCCTTCCTCGACTACCTGCTGTACCGCGACAAGCGTATCGGCCGCATCGTCCAGAACATCGGTGGCATCGGGAACCTCACCGCCATTCCCGCCAATGCTCCGGCCACCCGGGTGCGTGCCTTCGATACCGGTCCGGGAAACATGGTGATTGACGCCGTCACCGAACGGCTCTTCCGCAAGCCCTTCGATAAAGACGGGCGCATCGCTGCGTCCGGAACGGTTCTCGAACACGTGCTGGCCAGCATCCTGCGCGAGCCATTCTTCCTTCAGCCTCCCCCGAAAACGGCGGGACGCGAGGAGTTTGGGGCGAATTTCTTCTCTGAATTCCTACGCCGCTGTTCCGACGCCAAGCCCGCGGACATTGTCGCCACCGCCACTGCCCTGACCGTTCGCTCCATTGCCAGCTCCTTACAACGCTTCGTGATTCAGCGCCGCAAGGACTACGGCGAATTCGTGGTTTCCGGCGGCGGCGCCCGCAATCCAACTCTGCTTCAAATGCTGGCCGCGGAACTCGCCCCTCTCGGCTTGCGCCTCCGCACCTCCGACGAGTTCGGTATTCCCTCCGAAGCCAAGGAGGCCGTCGCCTTCGCCCTCCTTGCCTACCAGACTTGGAACCGTTTGCCTTCCAATATTCCCTCGGCCACAGGGGCCAAGCGGGCCGTCATTCTGGGCAAGGTTTCCTATGTCTAGGAAACCGCCTGTGAGGCAACTCGCCCTGGCAATGGTTGGCGGACTTTCGCTTCTTCTGTGTGCCTGCGGCGGCAAGCCCGACCGCGACACCCTGGTCATGATTATCGAAAGCAGTCCTACCAATCTGGATCCGCGGGTTGGGATCGACGCGCAATCGGAACGAATCGATTCCTTGATCTTCGATGACTTGCTCGATCGCGACCAGCACCTCAACGTCATACCGGCCCTCGCTGAGAGCTGGGAAATTCCCGATCCGCTGACTTACATCTTTCACCTTCATCATGGAGTGAAGTTTCACGATGGCCGCCCCCTTACCTCGCGCGACGTAAAGTGGACCTTCGACTCTCTTCTTGAAGGCAAGATTCGCAGCACCCGTGCCGCTGCCTACCGCTTCGTCGAACGCGTGGACGCCCCCGACGACTACACCGTAATCTTTCGCCTCAAGCAACCCTTCGTCACCCTACTATGGAATCTCTCTGATGGCGCCATGGGCATTGTTCCCTACGGCAGCCTCGACGAAATCAGCCGCAACCCCATCGGCTCGGGACCGTTTCGTTTTGTCAGCGCCGAGCAGGATAAGCAGGTCACCATCACTCGCAACGATGACTATTGGGGCGATAAAGCAAGAGTAAAGAACGTCAGGTTTGCAGTGGTTCCCGATTCCACCACTCGCGCGCTGGAGCTTCGCAAAGGCAGCGCTGACGTGGCCAGTAACGCGCTCACCTTCGATACCGTCCTTGCCCTGGAAAAGAAAACCGATCTCGTAGTGCAGCGCGCTCCCGGCACGGTGCTGAGTTACATGGCGTTTAATACCCGCGACCCGATACTCAAAGACCCCCGTGTCCGCCGCGCTTTGGCCTACGCCATCGATCGCCGCCCCATTCTCGAGTACCTCGGTCGCGGCTTTGCCCGTCCCGCCGACAGTGTTCTTCCTCCCGAGAGCTGGGCCTACAACGGGAACGTGACTCACTACGAGCACGACCCGGAACGTGCCCGCCAGTTACTCGATCAAGCCGGATATCCGCTGGTGAACGGAGCCAGGTTTCATATCACCATGAAGACCTCCACCGAGGAAAGCACGCGCTTGCTCTCCGCGGTGTTACAGCAGCAATTACGGGATGTCGGCGTCATCCTCGATATCCGCACCTTTGAATTCGCCTCTTTCTTTTCCGATGTGACTCATGGCGCCTTTCAGTTCTATTCCCTGCGCTGGATCGGCGGTAACGAAGATCCGGACATTTTTGAGTACGTCTTCGACTCCGATAAGTTTCCTCCTCACGGAGCCAATCGTGGTTACTATTCCAACCCGGAAGTCGATCGCCTGATCCAGGAGGCTCGCACCCAACTCGACCAGAACGCGCGCAAGGCGTTGTACGCGAGAATCCAGCAGATCCTGGCCGAAGACCTTCCCTACATCAATCTCTGGTACTTCGATAATGTCGTGGTCCACACCCGCCGGGTCGGAAACATCTCCCTGAATCCGTCAGGCAATTACGATTTTCTGCGGACAGCCGAGTTGCGGAATTAGGTCTACAGATCCAAACCAAAAGATGGGTGTTCGCGCGTGCCTGTCACCTTGATCGGGAGTTGGGTTTCACCGTCTTTGCGGAAAAAAGGGTCCACCGCTTTCAGCACCAGCGATTTCACTCCCGTGGTCATCTGCGATAACTTGGCTTGCAGGTGCGCTTTCCCATGCATATTAAAAGTCTCGCTGGTCAGGACGAACGTTCCATGCAATTCGACTTTTGCCCCCTCCACCTCGAAGGTCAATTCGCGGAAGCGCACGATGCCGTCGTCCAGGGTGAAAACACCGCTGAGCTTCGTCACGTCGCTCCCGGCGCCTTCTTCATCCAGTTTGCCTTGAGCACGCCGGCTCAGGTTGCGGATCTTCGCATCCACCTTCGTTTCGGTGAAACGTCCGCGATCGATGGCAAACCGCCCATCCAGCGCGAGCCGCTCGCTGATATCGCCTTTCCCCGGCAGCAGCACGAATTTCGTCTTCAAGTTGATCACCCCAGTCATTGGCGGCTTGGCCGCCTTCACCGCCAGTGCCAGGATGTCCTCCAGGCGCGCCGCCACCGCCTCGACCTCCAGTTGTATGACCTTTCCCTTTCCCTTCGGCGACTTCACAATGCCGCCATTCGCAGTCAAGGTGGAGTTGAGGAACTTCGCAACCACCGGGTGCAGCAGCGTGTCGCCATTCGATCCGTCCACGGTCGCGTGAAAGTCCGTCGTTAGCGCCATTTTGTGGCCACCAATCATGACTTCGAAATCGGGAGTGGTGGTCTGCCCCTTCACATCCAGTTCATCCAGCGGGCCGCCGAACTCGCCGCTTGAGGAAAGAATTCCCGAGATGCCCTTGAACACTCCCAGGTCCGCATTCGCAAACGAGTAGCTCGCCTTCACCGGGGTAGTGCTCGGCTGGTCCTTCTGCCACGGACCGAATTGTCCGACGGCATGAATTTCGCCCGGCGGCGTCGGGTTGGTGAGCGTTGTTTGGAACCTGGCGGCTCGACCCAGCCCAACCTCGTTCATGATCAGGTGATGAATCTCGAAAACATGGGGCTCTTTCCCGGGATTGCTCGGGATCAACACCAGTTGCGCGTTATCGCAGATCAGCTCATCCACAGCCGCTGGAATTTCGTGTCCGCGTATCTTCGTATTGCCGAATTGCCGCTTGTCTCGCGGCGGAACGTGAATAATGAGCCCGTCCAGCTTCACCTTTCGGATGCGCCACTTCAATCCGAATACGTCCAGCAAATCTACGTCCCCAAAAAACTTGCCGATGGTGAACAGCGGAGGTACATCTCTGCGCCCGTGATGGCGGAAGACCACGCCTCCTCCCCAGACTTGCAACTGGAAAAGCGACGCATGGAAATCCTCGATTTCCACCTCGCTCGAAAAACGGTCGCTGAGCATGGCGATGGCCTGTTTGCGCAACAACGGGGCGAAATACTTGTTGAGAGCCAGGATCCCAATACCAACTGCTACCGCCACCAGGGCTGTAACGACTGCCAGCATGCGAAGCCATCTTGTTTTCGACACACTTCGGCCCATCCGGCAGCTCTCCCAAGCGCCTCTGAGATTAGGTTTCCGCCATTCTGGTTGGCTCCGCGATGCGTGTTACCATCAAAAGTTCGACACTACTTGGCAGACTGGTAGTGACAACTGAGACTTTAGAGTGCGCATTCTTTTCATCGGAGATATTTTCGGTCGCCCTGGGCGCCTGATCGTCAGAGAGCGCCTGCCCGAGTTGACACGGCAATTCGCTCCCGATCTGATCATTGCCAATGGCGAGAACGCAGCTGCCGGCTTCGGCATCACCCCTCCGCTCGCCGAGGAACTCTTCGACCTTGGCGTAGACGTCGTCACTACCGGCAACCATATCTGGGACAAGCGCGAGATCATTGATTACTTCGAGATGGCCGACGGCAACGAGCACAGTCCTGCGCGCCGCGTTCTGCGCCCCGCCAATTATCCGGCAGGAATGCCGGGCTGGGGCGTGTACCAGGGCGCGAAGAACGGCACGCCATACGCCGTTATCAACCTGCAGGGCCGGGTTTTCATGGGCTCCAACGACGATCCGTTCCGCGGCGCCGATCAACTGCTCAGTGCAATTACCGCCAAGATCGTCTTCGTTGATTTTCACGCCGAAGCCACTTCGGAAAAAATCGCGCTCGGCTGGTATCTCGATGGACGGGTCACCGCTGTCGTCGGAACTCACACCCACGTGCCCACCGCGGACGAGCTCGTCCTACCCTCCGGCACTGCATTTATCACCGACGTCGGTATGACTGGACCTTATGACGGCGTGATCGGTGTAAAGCGTGAACTGGTCGTGAACAAGTTTCTAAGCAACATGCCCGTCCGTTTCGAACCCGCCAGCGGCGACGTTCGCCTCTGCGCCGTCGTCGTCGATTGCGACAACAACACCGGCCGCGCCGCCAAAATCGAGCGCGTGATGTTGCGTGAACATGCCTGAACTCTCGCCGAGTACAGATACTTTCCGCTGGATGAATGCCGACGTCTATCTGTTTGACATTGACGGGACCCTGCTCAATACCCGCGACCTCGTGCACTGGAACGCTCTCAATCGCGCCATGCTTGAAGTCTACGGAGTGGATACCACCATCGCCGGCATCAGCTACCACGGCAAGACCGACCTCGGCATCCTGCGCGCCGCCCTGGAGCGAGCGGGCATCTCCAATGGCGTCTTCGATCAGAAACTGCCTGCCGCCCTGGAAATCGTCCGCCGCCATGTCAGCGAAAATGCCACGCACTTGGTGACCGAGGTCTGCTGCGCCATCCCAGAGGTTCTGGCCAGGCTCCATGCTGCCGGCAAGCTGCTCGGCGTGGCTTCAGGAAACCTTGAAAGCGTGGGTTGGAAGAAAGTCGAAGCCGCAAGGCTCCGGCACTACTTCCAGTTTGGCTGCTTCAGCGACCGCGACGAGTTTCGTTCCGACATCTTCCGGCGTGCTGTCAGCGAGGCTCGTTCTCGCGCCGGCGAGCAGGCGACTGTCTGTTTTATTGGCGACACTCCCGAGGATATCCGTGCCGCCCGCTCTGCCGGTGCGCAGATCATCGCCGTCTGCACCGGGGTCTACAAGGCCCACGAACTCTCAGGCGCCGATGCCTGCGTCGCCTCCTGTTCCGATCTGCTTGCTTGATCAGCTTTGCAATGCCTGCTCGAGTTCTCCTCGATTCCGCACCTTTAGCCGCTTCAGCGCCGATCGAGCAAGCGCGAGATACACCTCCCTGGCGGCGGGAGCTTTCCTGAGCAGCGCCAGGTGTCGCCGCACCACTTCAGCATCTCCCCGCACCAGCGGCCCCGTGAACGCACCTTCCGGTCCTAATTTCTCGTAGTTGTCCACAGTTTGCCGGATAATAGGCATCATCTTCTTTCGGGCTTCGATCGCCGAAATGCCGGCCGTGCTCGCCACCTGCTCTCCCGTCATCAGCAAGGCCACCAGAAGGGGCGATGCAAACCCTCCCCATGCGTGGTACGCGGCCTTGTTTTGCTTCTTGACCGGGAAAGTTGCACCGCCCAGCGAGCGCACAATTCTCCCGGCCGCGGCCAATGCCTCCTGATCGCCCTCGATTCCGAACGGAACCCCGTCCAGCTCTGGTGCCTCCCCGGCAACGAACGTCATGAACGGATGCACTGCCGCCACTGAGGCACCCGCCAGTTTCAAGCTTTCCAATTCATCACTTGGCAAGGCTCCACTGGAATGAAATGCAATTTTGCCCTCCCAGCCCTGCCGCTGCGCAAGGTCTCGGGCCATGGGCGAGATTTGCCGGTCCGGCACACACAGCCAAAGCAGGTCGGACTTCAATTGCGCTCCTTGCCCGCCGAGGACTCTTGCACCGATCCGGCGCGCCAAGGTTTCTGCTTTCCGTTGCGAGCTGCTACTCGGACCCGCAAGAATCTCCTGCACCTTATAACCAGCCTCTTTCAGTTCTACCCCTAACGCGGTTCCCAACCTTCCCGCACCGATGATCGCAATCGTAGGTTTGCCCTTCACGCCCGCAGCATAGCAGGCCCGCACCGCCGCCGTCCCGACGCGATGTTCTCCTCCCCCCCACACCCACACGGACATGCCCGCGCAGACCTCCCCAACCGGTCGAGCGTATATAGTTTTCCTCATGCCTAAGACTCGCCCCAAAAAGCCCATCGCCAAAATCGTCTCTTCACGCAAAGTCTACGAGGGCCCGGTTTTCTGGGTTAGCTCTGACCAGGTGATCGAACCCGGAGGCATCAAAGCGCGCCGTGACGTCGTCCGTCACACCGGTTCCGTCGTGATTCTCGCCGTTGACGACAGCAGACCAGAACCGCACATTCTCCTCGAACGCCAGTATCGTCATGCGGTCGGCGATTACCTCTGGGAACTTCCCGCCGGCCGTATTGATGAAGGCGAGCGCGAGATGGCCGCCGCCAAGCGCGAACTGCTGGAAGAAACGGGCTTCACCGCCAAAAGTTGGCGGCGCATACTCAAGTTTTACGTCAGCCCCGGCTTTCTCGATGAATACATGGCCGTCTACTTGGCTCGCCAGCTTCGCCCGGGGGTCGCACAGCCCGAAGCGGATGAGAAGATCGAACAGAAACTTGTGCCTCTCTCCGCCGCGATCAAAATGACCCTCTCAGGCCAGATTCGCGACGCCAAGACCTTGGCCGCCGTACTCTGGTTCCACAGCCAGGGTTGCTAAACCCTCATGGATACAGTGTTGTATGTGTTGACAGCCCTTATTCCTCGCATCACAATGTCAAACAAGATGACAGGCACGTCCTCCCGTCCGAGGCGTGCCGAGGGGGCGTAAGTGGAACGTTTGAAAGGTACCGTCAAGTGGTTTAACAACGCTAAAGGTTACGGGTTCATCGGGCGTGAAGGTGGTCCCGATGTGTTCGTTCACTACAGCGCCATCAGCTCCGAAGGCTATAAGAGCCTGCAGGAAGGCGACACTGTGGAATTCGAGATCATCCAGGGCCAGAAAGGACCGCAAGCAGCCAACGTAAGCAAGCCTGCGTAGCTTTCATCTCTCAACTCCTAGTTCCGCGCGGTGCGCCGGTCCGAACTCACCGGCGCACGAGTACTCCTGCTACCTCCCTGCCCAAGTTTGTTAATCTTTCACGAGATGGATAACAAGGCCATTGCCGGCATCTTGTACGAAACTGCCGACCTGCTCGAAATTGACGGCGCGGACTCCTTCCGCATCCGGTCCTATCGCAATGCCGCCGAGGCCATCGAGGCCCAGCCGCAGCAGATTTCCGAGATCATTAGTGAGCCCAAGCAGGTACTCGCAATCCCCGGCATCGGCAAGGGCATGCTGGCCAACCTTCAAGAAATGCTTAAAGAGGGACGGCTTGGCCTGCATGCCGAGATGCTCAAGAAATATCGCCCTACGATGCTGGATCTGCTCAAAATCCAGGGGCTTGGCCCCAAGACCATCGCCCTGATCTGGAGCGCCTTTCAGGTCTGCGATGTCGAAGGACTCGAAAAGCTCGCCCGCGAGGGCAAGATTCGAACCCTGCCTCGAATGGGGGAAAAGCAGGAGCAGAAGCTCCTTAAAGCGATTGAGGATTACCGCCGCGTTGCCGGCCGCTTCCTGCTCGATACCGCCGAGATCCAGGCCCAGAAAATCGCCGACCACCTCAGCAGCATCTCGGGAATTGAAAATGTCACGCCGGCAGGCTCGCTGCGGCGCGGTCGCGAAACGGTCGGCGACCTCGACATCCTGGTCACCGGAAATGCGTGCATCGCCGACGCCGAACGCGAAGCCTGCATTGACCACATCATCAAGCTCCCCGGCCTGATGGAGATCATTGCCCGCGGCGACAATAAGGTCAGCTTCCGCATGCGCGGCGGCATGCAGGTGGATGTCCGCTTCCTTTCGCCCGTTTCATTCGGCGCAGCCATGCAGTACTTCACCGGCTCCAAGAACCACAACGTCGCCCTTCGCCAGCGCGCCCTCAAGATGGGATACACGCTCAGCGAGTACAGTCTCGCCAGTCTTGATGACGGAAAGCCCGTGGCTGGCAGGACCGAAGCCGAAATTTACGCCAAGTTGAAACTCGACTACATTCCTCCGGAGCTTCGCGAGAACGCCGGCGAAATTGATGCTGCCGAGAATCATTCTCTGCCTGCGCTCATCACCCAGCAGGACATCCGCGGCGACGTGCACATGCACACCGTCGAAACCGATGGCCGCAATACCATCGAAGAGATGGCCGAAGCGGCGAAGGCCCGCGGCTACGAGTACATGGCCATTACCGACCACTCCAAGAACCTCGCCTTCGCGAATGGTCTGGATGATGCCCGTGCCCTGCAACACATCGAGCGCATTCGCGCTGCAAACGACAAAGTTGACGGCATCCGAGTCTTCGCCGGTATCGAGGTCGACATCCTGGCCGATGGCGCGCTTGACCTCTCCGACTCCGTCCTTGAACAGATGGACCTGGTCATCGCCAGCGTTCACTCGCACATGAACCAGACCCCGATTGAAATGACTTCCCGGCTCCTCCGCGCCATCGAGAATCCGAACACCTCGTTCATCGGTCACCCCACCGGCCGCCTGCTACTGCGGCGCGACGCCTACCAGTACGACATAGATGCCGTGTTCAAGGCCGCTGCCCAGCACAAAGTCGCGATGGAACTCAATGCCTACCCTGACCGCCTCGATCTCTGCGATCGTCACCTGCGGCTGGCCAGGCAATACGGAGTGAAGATCGTGATCAACACCGATTCTCATCACACCTCTCACATGGACAAGATCAAATACGGCATTCTCCAGGCGCGTCGCGCATGGCTCAGCAAACAAGACGTGCTGAATACCCTCCCTGCCCTGGAATTCGCCAGGGCCATGAAGCACTCATGGTGATCAAGGAAGCCCGAAGAAGATAGAATGGGTCGCAATCGAGGTCCTTATGCCAGATGAAACGCGGTCTGTTCCTCCTGCCCCTCCACCAGAGCCTGTGGCTGAGCCGGCGCCATCCCCGCAAATTCCTTTCGATATCGGGGAGGAGTTCGGCACTGCAAAGAAAAACCTGCCTCCCACAAAAATTCTTGCCATTTGCGTTGCAGCCATTCTCCTGGTGATTGGAGCGCTTGCCTTCCTGAATAAGGCGCACACTTCGGCGTCAGGATCGGTGGACGACATCACTGCGGTCGAAATTCCAAACCAGGGCTCTGTGCTCGTCGCGGTTACGGTTACATTTCAGAACAACGGCGACAAGCCTTTCTACATTCACACCATGAAGGCGGACCTTGAGACCAGTAGCGGCACTTACAGCGACGACGCCGCTTCGGTCGCCGATTTTGACCGCTACTACCAGGCGTTTCCCGCGCTCAAGGAGCACGCACAAAAGCCCCTCACTCCCGAGGACAAGATTCCACCCGGCGCCACCAAAACCGGCACCATCATCGTCAGCTTTCCCGTGACCAACGACGTGTTCTCCAGCCGCAAGTCGCTCAAGGTCACCATCTGGCCTTATGATCAGCCGGTTCCCTTGGTGCTCAGCAAATAGCTACTGATGTTTTTGCAGAATTTTTCTACGCGCTAGGTGGGTGGTGGCCTCGGGCTTGATCTCGTCGTATTTCAGGAAGCTGATCGATCCATCCACTTCCAGTACACCCAGGGCCACCTCGTGATAACTCGCCAGCCCGTGCTCACGCAGTGCCCGTTGCAACTCGTCCATACTGACGTGCTCCTTGGCCATGTGGGACTCGATCACTTTCCCATCATGCACCAGCAGGCTCGGCTGGCCTTGGACGAATTTCCGGAACCGCCGGTTCACCCCGGAGAACTCCGCCACAATGTAGTTCAAAACCAGCAGAGTCGCCGCTGCCACCACTCCGCCCAGCAGCGAAGTGTCAGGGCCTGTCATCGCATTCTGCACCCCGTTGCTGATCAGCAACAGCAGCGTCAGATCGAACGGCGTCATTTGTCCGACTTCGCGCTTCCCGCTGAGACGAACCCCGAGCAGTACGACGGCATATACCACCGCCGTGCGCAGCGCGATTTCAAGGAGGGCATGACCGCTGGACGCTAGCATTCTTTATTGCGAAGGAGTCACTGGTATGGGCGCATTCTTCGGCACACTCAGATATCCCGTGGCCTTATTCTTGTCCACCGACCACACTACCAGCTCATACAGCATGTGATCGCGCCCGGTGTAAAACTGGATCGGCTCGCTGACGTTCCGGTCTTTCTTTTCGATCGTCCGGTCATCCGCTGTCACGTTGAGCGTGAATTTGCCGCGCTTGGTATCCACTTTCTTGAGCTGCAAACTAACCGTTGAAATAGCCTGCGGCTTTGCGCCCTTGAGCAAGGTGAACTCGTAATAATTGCGGTCCCCTTTGTGCTTCAGGATCTCGAGGTCATCCCTGGTATGCGCGATCAGCCCGCTTTGTACTCCCAGATCACCAATCGTGCTCTCCAGCCTGGCGCGGGTGGCTTCCAGTTCTGACCGGGTCTTTTCCACATCGGTTCTGACCCCGCCAACATCGGTTTTCACCCCCGCTACTTCTCCGCTGACTTGGCTGATCTGTTCCTTCTGCTGCGCCGCTAGACGGGACTCGGCAGCCCGCTGCGCCTGCATTAACTCGGCCGATCGCCGCGTCAGTTCTTTCTTCGTGATTCCGACCTGCTGCGCCAGGGTCTCGGCATCGGCTTCGGCCGCCTGCATGCGCTTTCCAAGCTGCTCAATTTGTGCCTGGCTTGCTTCCTGGTCTTTGCTGAGTTTGTCGAGCCGGTTTCTCATACCAAACAGAAGAAACAGAGACCCGGCTACGTAGAGCACTGCCAGGATCAGCAGGATCCACTTACCGGTGTTGCTCTCCGAGTGCACTTCGGACAATTCTTCGCCATCAGCCATGTGATCGCTCCGCATCCCAGTTTTTCGTGGAGAGGGTCTCTTTAATTGGACAGCATACAAGGCAGGGTGTCAATTGTCCGGAGAGGCATCTCCCTGGTGACTTCCAGCGTTCTTACCGCTTCCTCGCATCGACTCTATTCGGCGCATCCCATCACGCCAAGGCAGGTGATTACCACTGTTTCATCAAGTCATCCAGTAACTCCTGTATTACTTCGGTGACTTCGGTTGTTCGTCCAAACGGTTGCAAATCCCCGCGGCAGAGCTACGCTATCGTGAGGCTTCCCCCAAACAGCGGCGCATGGACTCTCGGAAAGTTACGCATTTTGGTCGCTATCAGGTGCTGGCCGAACTCGGACGCGGCGCCATGGGATTGGTGTATAAGGCACGCGACCCCCAGATCGACCGCCTCGTCGCCGTCAAGACCATCTCCTTGCTCAATCAGGGCACCGAAGAGGAACTCGAGTATCGCAAGCGATTCTTCCTTGAGGCCCGCGCGGCCGGCCGCCTGTCTCATCCCGGCATCGTCACCATCTACGACGTAGGCGAGGACCCCTCCACCCACACGCCCTACATTGTCATGGAGTATGTTGCAGGCGAATCGCTCAATAATTTGCTGGGTGGCCAGCAGGGAAGAATGCCCCTGAAAACCGCTCTCCAGTTAGCCCAGGACTTGGCCGAAGCCCTCGACTACGCTCATGCCCAGGGAGTCGTTCACAGGGATATTAAGCCCGCCAACATCCTGGTAACTGAAGACGGGCATGCCAAAATCACCGACTTCGGTATTGCCAAGCTCAATCTGGCTCTGATGACGGTTCCCGGACATGTCCTGGGAACTCCCGCTTACATGTCTCCCGAACAACTCGAGGGACAGGAGCTCGACGGCCGCTCCGATCTGTTTTCTCTGGGCGTCATCCTGTACGCAATGCTCACCGGGCATCGCCCGTTTCAGGGCAACAGCGCCACCACGGTGTGCTTCAAGGTCGCAAACCGGGAACCGCTGCCCGCTTCTACCTTCGATACGTCGTTCCCGCCAGAACTCGATTACGTGATCGCCCGCTGCATGGCGAAAGATCGCACCGCTCGCTATCAGACCGGACGCGAGTTGGCGCTCGACCTCAGCAGCCTCCTCAAAGGTCAGGCTCCCCGCAGTCAGGGAGACTCCGCCTCCCCGACCGGTGAACCCGCTCAACCCTCTGCCTTATCCACGGTTGCGCGCGAAATGGCCGAGATCCGTTCCGCCACGACACAACTCCATCAGCGGAGGATATCTGCATTCCTCTCGCCGCTTCGCCTGCTGGAGATGCTCCGGCACCAGGCGCCCGCGATTCTGACCGCCACCGCCGTGTTCGTGCTGCTCTTCTCCGGCGTCTGGATCATCCGCCAGAAGCCTTTTGCCACCCCAGGGACTCCGCCGCCGTCATCCTCCGTTATTTCGACAACGCCTAAATCCTTGCCGGTGCCGGACCTTCGGCAGCTACAACCCATAACCTCCGCCGCCCTTGCAAAACAGACAAAGCGCGCTCCAGAAATGGCGTCTCTGCAACTCCAGCTGATGCATCATTTCAAGTCCGGAACCGTATCGGTCTGGAGCGATAATCGCCTCGTCTATACTCATGAAATTCACGGTGAACCCACCAAGAAGCTGGTCGTCTTTCGGGGAGTGCAGGGCAAGGATTTGGCAAAACTTCGCGTCCCTGCCGGATCGCACCAGCTGAGGGTCAGAGTGCAATCCCAGGAATCCACCTACGACCAGTCCGCCGAGATTGTCGCCACTCTGCGCAAAGACGCGGAGCAGGTCCTCAGCGCAAAGTGCGACAAGCAGCGGCTCGCGCTGGTCCTGCAGTAGAAACCAATCGCGACCTGGAAATTTTGAATCTTGAAACGTTCCTAAAGCCGAACCTTCCTCAACCGCAGCGAGTTCGTGATCACCGAAACTGAGCTGAAGCTCATCGCGGCCGCCGCCACAATCGGACTCAACAGCAGCCCAAACACCGGATACAGCACCCCGGCCGCGATCGGCACCCCAATCGAGTTGTACACAAAAGCAAAGAACAGGTTCTGCCGGATATTGCGCATGGCGGCCCTGCTCAACTTGCGGGCACGCACGATCCCGTTCAGGTCGCCCTTTACCAGCGTCACTCCTCCGCTCTCCATCGCGACATCCGTTCCCGTTCCCATCGCGATCCCAACGTCGGCTTGCGCCAGCGCCGGGGCATCGTTGACCCCGTCTCCCGCCATCGCTACCTTGGCGCCGCTTTGCTGCAGTCTCTTCACAATCTCGGATTTCCGCTCAGGCGCGACCTCAGCTTCGAACTGATCGATGCCCAACCGCTTCGCCACCGCCGCCGCAGTCCCGCGATTGTCCCCTGTCAGCATCACGATGCGAAGACCTTCCGCCTTCAGTTCGCGCAACGCCTGCGCAGTGGTCTCTTTCACCGGATCGCTGACTCCCAGCACTCCTGCCGCTTTGCCATCCACTGCAGCCAGCATCGCCGTCTGCCCCTCTCCGCGGAGCTGTGCGGCGTGCTGCGCCAATTCAGCCGAAGAAATCCCGAGTTCCTGCAGCAAAGCCTCGTTGCCAACGGCAACGACCTTGCCTTCGACTTTCCCCGAAACCCCGCGTCCGGCGAAGGACTTGAACTCCATCGGGGCCGACAGCGCCAGTCCATTCTGTTTCGCCGCATTTACGATCGCCGCGCCCAGCGGATGTTCGCTTCCCTGCTCCACGCTCGCTACCAGTCGAACCAGCTCCGAGTCGCTGATTCCGCCCACAGGAGTCACCGCTTCCAGGCTTGGCCTGCCCGCGGTCAAGGTCCCGGTCTTGTCCACCACCAGGGTGTCCACTTTCTCCAGGACCTCCAGCGCTTCCGCGTTGCGGATCAGCACGCCGCTGTGCGCACCTCGTCCCGTTCCCACCATGATCGCCATCGGCGTCGCTAATCCCAGCGCACACGGACACGCAATGATCAGCACCGCCACCGCATTCACGAGCGCATGTGCCAGCCGCGGTTCAGGCCCCCACAGCGCCCAGGCGATAAATGTGAGCACAGAAATTCCAATCACCGCCGGCACAAACCAGGCCGCCACGCGATCTGCCAGCCTCTGGATCGGCGCCCGGCTGCGTTGCGCCTGGCTTACCAGCTGCACAATCTGGGCCAGCAAAGTTGCGCTGCCCACGTGCTCCGCTTTCATCACAAACGAGCCTGCGCCCGCAACGGTCCCGCCCACCACCCGGCTCCCCGCTTCCTTTTCGACGGGCATCGATTCGCCGGTGATCATGGACTCGTCCACCGTGCCGTTCCCTTCCTCGACCACTCCATCCACTGGAACTTTTTCTCCCGGACGCACTCGCAGGCGATCTCCCGGCTTGACCTCCGCCAGCGGGATATCTCTCTCCTCGCGGTCGCGCAAGATCCGCGCCGTCTTCGGACTCAGATCGAGCAGCGCGCGAATGGCTGCTCCGGTTCGCCCGCGGGCACGCAACTCCATGACCTGTCCCAGCAGCACCAGCGTGGTAATCGCAGCTGCCGCCTCGAAGTACACCGCCGGAGCCCCGCTCATGTCGCGGAACGATTCCGGAAAAATCTTCGGAAACATCGTCGCCACCAGGCTGTACACATACGCCACGCCCGTGCCCATCGCAATCAGCGTGAACATATTCGTCGAGCGGTTCCGGATCGAGATCCATCCGCGCTCAAAAAATGGCCACCCCGCCCACAGCACCACGGGAGTCGCCAGCAGGAACTCAATGGCCGATAACCAGCCTTTCGGCAAAGCGTGCTGCACCGGCATTCCGGGCAGCATGTCGGCCATGGCGATGATCAACAGCGGCGCAGTCAACGCCAAGCTGATCCAGAACCGCCGCGTCATGTCGCGTAGCTCAGGGTTCTCTTCTTCGCTTGCACTCACCGTCCTCGGTTCAAGCGCCATGCCGCAGATCGGGCACGCCCCTGGCTGCGCCCGAACCACCTCCGGATGCATCGGGCACGTGTACTCCACGCGCGTCGTCGCCACCGGCGTTTCCGGCTCCAGCGCCATGCCGCAACTCGGACACGCTCCCGCCTTTGCTTCCCGCACCTCCGGACACATCGGGCACACGTACGCCGTGGCCTTCGGTTCCTGGTGCGCCGGCCTCGCAGGCGCAATCGTCGTCAACGCCGCGCTGTGCCCATCCTGGTCCTTCGGCCCTGACGCTGCCGGTCCAAGCATCACCAGTCCTGAACTTTGCTTTGCCGCCAAATATCTTTCCGGACTCGCCTTGAATTTCTCGACGCATCCCGCGCAACAGAAGTAATACGTCTTCCCCTTGTACTCGTGGCGAAACCTCGCATTCGCCGCATTCACCGACATTCCGCAAACCGGATCTTCCGCGGTCGCGGCGCTACCCACATTGGTTGTCATCATTCCTCCGCATGAGCCGGAGCTCATGGGTGTTGACACACACTCCCTGAAACCTTACACCCGCGGCGCAAACCTCCGCGTGACACGTGAACATTGCCGTCCTTGCGCTCTCCGCAGCGAAGCCCTGTACTCCGGAAATCGCTTGCCCTATATTGGATTCTGCGGGCCCCTTCATGGAAGCAGTGCACTCGTACGAGGGAATTCAAAATGACGCAGCTTGAAGTTCGCTACCGCTACCAGACCGCCCCGGCCGCAGCGGAAGTGCGCGCCATCGACGCCATTCGCGAGGTGTACGGCATACGCCGCATCCTGTTCAATGAATCGGAGAAAACTGTGCGCGTCGAGTACGACGCTTCTCGCCTCAAAGAACCGGCCGTTGCCGCACTACTGCGGCGCGCCGGCTTGGACGTATCCAGCCGCATCGCTCTGGCCTGAATCTAAGGTATTTACGGGAAACGATTAGGAAATTTCTGTGAGGAAAAAGCAAAGGGGCGCTCAAGAAAACCTCTGGCCGAAGTTTATTCTCGAGAGCGCCCCGTTGCGCGCCACTTCGTCTGCCTTGCCTTAATGCATCCCCGCTGCCAATCGCAAACCCTTGAAAACACGTACTTCAAGGCCAGTCTCGCCTGTAGCTTTTTCCCCTCTGCCGGAAAGTTTTACTTCCACCCGTCGCCTTCGCAAGATCCCAGCCAATGCTTGTTGAAATCCCAACTCAGACGTACCCTCCGCGACGAAATCCTCTCGCCAATTCGCCTATCTCAGGACGTCGCAAAGCTTTCTTGTTCATTCTTCTGATTTCTGATTTCTGATTTTTGACTTTTGTATTTCGACTTCTCTAATTTCGATTTCTCTAAAATTCTTGAATTCTTGCTACTTCTGGATTCTTATTTCATTCTGACGTCTTCCCGAGGCCGCTCAGCGGCCGAAGGATCTCGCGCGCGCAACGCAACCCCTCATCCCCTGCCGCATTTTTTCAAATTCCACCCTTTCCGTTATAATCTCCCCATCACCTGCGCCCTTAGCTCAGTTGGATAGAGCGTCTGGCTACGAACCAGAAGGTCGGGAGTTCGAATCTCTCAGGGCGCACCATTCTCATCTGCTTTTCCCCTTGAATCATCTGTTTTTCCGTCGAAGTCATCCTGAGCGCAGCGAAGAATCTCGCGTGCATCAACTCCACTTTCGAACGAACTCCCTTTGTCTCCCCATGACTTTGCTGCTACTCTTTTTCTCACGGCCCCGTAGCTCAATTGGATAGAGCATTGGTCTTCGGAACCAAGGGTTGGGGGTTCAAATCCCTCCGGGGTCGCCATTTCCTTCCACTCGTGTAGGGGCAGCCGCCCTCGGCTGCCCAGCGGAGCGAAGGTCCGTAGCGCTTCTCAGTGTCAAACCTGCCTTATTAGAGAGAACCTCTCTTCCGATTACCGTCGTTGTGACTCCCGCGCGCAGAGACTCCGTTCACTGTGAGCAACACTTGGAAGCAGGGCCTCGACTCAATCAGGCATGAGCACTGGAACCGATGCGCAGAGTGGAAATGGGAATGAGTCTCGAAGAATGTGAAGGTCGCTACGAATTACCGCGGCTTACAAAAAAGGGCTCTCGCGAGGGAGAGCCCTTATGGAGTTACAAACCCCGCTATTTTGCCTGGAATCCGTGAATGATCCCGTTTGCATCGGTGAAACGTCCCACGATCACGCCGGCGTTGTTCACGCCGCGAACGCGCGTCTCAGTGGAGTTCGGAGCGCTCACATCGGTGTAGGTTGTCCCACTCCGCATGTAGCCGCTGAATGGCCCCGCGCTGCTGGTGCCGTGCAGGCCAACGATCAGGCCGTTGTCATTGATTCGGTCAGCAGCCGTAACCGAAGCGCCTGGATAGTCGAACGCCGTGTACTTGGTCCCAACCAGCGTGAATCCGTGCTGTAAACCTGCCGAGTCCAGGGTCAAGCCGACCATCTGGTTCTTGTTGTTCACGCCCAGGATTTCCGTGGTGGTTGCGTTCGGTGCGTCGAACGTGGTGTAGGTTCCGGCATTGTCCACGAAGCCGTGGAAAAGACCGTCGGTTCCCACGTACGTTCCAACAATCACACCGGCCGTGTTGATGCTCCAGGCATTGGTCAGGGTCGATCCGGGAGGATCAATCTTCGTGAATTTCCCGGCCGCGAGCATGAACCCATGCTGTACGCCAAGCTGGTCGGTGTACCAGCCCACAATCGTGCCGGCATCGTTGATTCCGTAGGCGCGGGTATCAATTGCGTTGGGCACGTCGATCTTTTTGAAACCTCCCGCGGTGAGGCTGAACCCGTGTCCAACTCCACTGGAGTCAAGGAAGAAGCCGACGATCACATTGCTGGTGTTGATTGCGTTGCAATCGGTTTCGGTTGCGCCCGGGGCGTTGATGGTTTTAAACGTGATATTGGCCTGGGCATGCATTGGAACCGCAGCCAGGCTGGCGGACAGGATGAGGGTGAGGCTAACAGTAAGCAACTTGATGGTGAAGCGTGTGGACATCAGCAGGCCTCCGTGGGGATTTTTTCGCGCGCCGAATCCTATGAAGACCTGCGCTCCCTGTCAAGTCCTGTTCTGTGAAAAGTCGTGATAAATGAGGTGTTTAGAGCCTTTTGTACATGTCAGAAACGCCCTGCGCTCCTCCTTTCCTCGGATCTGTTCGCTGTCCTACAGCAAATCCCGTATAGCAATCTCACCCTGAGTAGGCCACTTTAGTACGCTGGCCACTGACGAAGTGCCTGCTATTAGCAACTTCCTCCGACTCATTGCTGTGTAGTAGAAGCTTTTTTCCGTCCTACTCCCGGGGGAGAGATTGGATAGCGCGTTTGCGGATACTCATTGCCGATGATCATGAGGTCGTACGCCGCGGTCTGCGCTCCCTCTTATCTTCTCAGTCCGAATGGCAAGTCTGTGGCGAAGCTGTAGATGGCCTCGATGCCATCGCCAAGGCCAAAGAACTTCGCCCCGACGTCATCGTCCTCGACATCAGCATGCCCGGCCTCAACGGCCTGGAAGCTGCCAGCGTGATTCGCAAAGAAGTTCCTGAATCTGAAATCCTCATCCTCAGCCAGCATGATCCTTCGCAAATGCGCCAGACCGCGCTCGCCGCCGGCGCCCGCGCTTATGTTGCCAAGTCCGATGTCTCTCGAGACTTGCTGGCTGCGGTCCAGGCGCTCGGCAAACATCGCGACCCCGTTTTGAAGGCAAGCTCTCCCCTGAGTCTGAACCGGTTCTTGGGTCAACGCGCGTTGCAGAAATCCCTGCTCAAGATCAGCGACTCCAGCGTTTTCATCGGCGGCGGCCAGATGGGCGCCCTGATGCGCACCAAAGATTGGTCGGCTACGCCCCTCGGCCCCGCACGCTCCTGGCCACAAAGTCTGCGCACCGCCGTCAGCATTTGCCTTGATTCCCGTTTCCCGATCCTCGTCTGGTGGGGACCTGAATTGATCATGATCTACAACGACGCGTATTCCCAGATCCTCGGCGCCAAGCATCCCGCAGCCCTGGGCGCGCGCGGCGAGGATTGCTGGCCGGAGATCTGGGACACCATCCGTCCCATGCTCTCCGGGGTTCTGCAACGCGGCGAAGCTACATGGGCCGATGATTTGCTCCTGCTCCTTGAGCGTAACGGCTATCCCGAAGAATGCTATTTCACTTTTTCTTACAGTCCCATTCGCGACGAATCGGGTGGCATCGGCGGCATTTTCACCCCGGTGAAAGAGACCACCGAGCGCGTCATCGGAGAGCGCAGGCTGCGTACCTTGCGCGAATTGGCCGCGCGCAAAAGTCAGTCCAAGTCCGAGCAGGAAACCTGGGACCTGGCAGCTAAAACTCTCGCCGAAAATCCGTACGACCTCCCCTTCGCCGTGCTGTATAGAACTTCCCGCGACGCCGCTGTTGCAGAACCGGTAGCGTTCGCCGGACTCCCCGACAACCATCCATGGAAACATTCGGTAGACCTGGATCGGGACCAGTCCCCGCTCGCGCGTGCACTCACGCTGGCTCTGCGGGATGGTGAACCGCATATTCTCGATGACCTTGCTTCCTTGCAGGCCGATGTGCCCGCCGGCTCCTGGCAGGCCCCCGCTCAGCAAGCGATGGCCCTTCCCATCAAGCTCCCAGGCCAGGACGCAGCTGCCGGAGTCTTGTTCTCAGCGGTAAACCCTCGCAAGCACTTGGACCAGAACTATCGCGCCTTCTACACCATGGTGGCCGGTCAACTCGGCGCAAGCCTGGCCGAAGCGCGAGCCTTTCAATTGGAGCGGGAGCGCAATGATGCGCTGGCTGCGATCGACCGCGCCAAGACTCTTTTCTTCAGCAATGTCAGCCATGAATTTCGCACCCCGCTCACCCTGATGCTCGGCCCGCTCGAGCAGCTTCTGCGTAAGTCTCCCGGTAATTTCTCGAGCGACGAATCCGAGCAGCTTGCCATGGTTCAGCGCAACGCATTGCGCTTGCTGAAACTGGTCAACACCCTGCTCGACTTCTCTCGCCTCGAATCCGGACGCGCCCAGGCCAGCTACCGCCCCACTCAGCTCTCCAGTTTGACCGCGGAACTCGGAAGCATGTTCGAGTCGGCGTTTACCCGCGCCGGATTGAAGCTTTCCATCCAGTGCCCTCCCCTGCCTGAGCCGGTCTATGTTGACCACGACATGTGGGAGAAAATTGTCCTCAATCTTCTCTCCAACGCTCTTAAGTACACCTTGCGGGGCGAAGTCACCTTGACCCTCACGCCCCGCGACGGCCGGGTGGAACTGACCGTCGCCGACACCGGCGTCGGGATCCCCGAACATGAGTTGCCGCACATCTTCGAGCGTTTCCATCGCGTCGAAGGGTCTCGTGGCCGCAGTCATGAAGGCAGCGGCATTGGTCTCGCCATGGTCCACGAACTTGTCCACCTTCATGGCGGCAGCATTGATGTAAAAAGTTCTCCGGGCCGCGGAACCACATTTACTGTCTCCATTCCTTTCGGCAGTTCGCATCTTCCGGCAGACAAAATCGCCGCCGAAGCATCTTTGGTTTCCATCAGCAACGCTGCGCAGCCCTACGTGGATGAGTCCTTGCGGTGGCTCACTCCCGCGGCGCCGGCTGCGGACCCACAAGGCGGGCCTGCAGATGCCGCCGCTCATATCCTCTTAGCCGACGACAACCCCGACATTCAGAAATACGTTGGCCGCTTGCTCGCCGACTTGTACCACGTGGAAACCGTCTCCAATGGTGAGGCTGCCTTGGCCGCGGCTCGCGCCCGCCGCCCTGACCTGGTCCTGGCCGACGTCATGATGCCGCTCATGGACGGTTTCTCCCTCCTGCGCGCCTTGCGTTCTGATCCCGATCTCCGAACCGTGCCTGTCATCCTGCTTTCCGCTCGCGCCGGCGAGGAATCGCGCGTCGAAGGTCTTCAGCAGGGCGCCGACGACTACCTCGTCAAACCCTTTAGCGCCCGGGAACTGGTCGCTCGCGTCTGCTCCCATCTCCAGCGCGCCGAGGTCAACGCAAAAGTCGGCGCCGCTCGATCCGAGGTCAGGGAACAATATCGTCGCCTGTTCCACCACAATCCACAACCTATGTGGATCTTCGACCTTGAGACTCTTCAATTCCTCGACGTTAACGAGGCGGTCATCACGCACTACGGCTACTCGCGCGCAGAGTTCATGCGCATGACCATCAACGATGTTCGCACCGACGGCGAATCCAACCTTAGTCAGCAACTCGCCAGGCTCGGGTCCGGTCCGATCACGCTGGGCAACTTTACCCACCGGCGCAAGGACGGTACCGCCATCGAGGTTCAGGTAGTCGGATTTAAAGAAACATTCATGGGTCGCCCCGCTTGTCTGGCCGCGATCACCAACCTTACCGAAAAGCTACGCGCCGAAGCGGCTCTGCGTGAGAGCGAAGAACGCTTCCGTATCATGGCCGATACCGCCCCTGTCATGATCTGGATGTCTGGCCCCGACTCTGCTTACAACTTCTTCAACAAGGCCTGGCTGGATTTCACCGGGCGCACCGCTGAGCAGGAGTCCGGCGCAGGTTGGTCGCAAGGGATTCACCCCGACGACGCCGAACGCTGTTCCAAGATTTACCAGTCCTCGTTCAAACATCGCCAGCCCTTCAGCATGGAATATCGCTTGCGCCGCGCCGATGGCGACTATCGCTGGATCCTCGATCGCGCCGTTCCACGCTATACCCCGAAAGGCGAATTCACCGGATACATCGGCTCTTGCCTTGACATCACCGAGCGCAAGACGGTCGAGCAGGCTCTCCGCGCCGCCCACAGTGATCTGGAAAAGCGCGTGCGCGAGCGTACCGCCGAACTCGAGCATACGACCGCCCAGGTGCTCGCCCAGGCCGAACTCCTGGACCTCGCCGACGAAGCCATCCTGGTGCGCACCCTCGACGACCGGGTCACCTACTGGAACCAGGGCGCAGAACGCCTCTATGGCTGGAGCCGCGACGAAGTCCTGGGCCAGTTGATTAACCCCATCCTTCAAAGCGAATTCCCTCGGCCCTTCCCCGAAGTTCGCGCCCAGGTTCTCAGCGGAAAACACTGGCATGGGGAGTTGATTCAATCCAAGCGCGACGGCTCCCGCATCACCGTTGCGAGCCGCTGGAGCCTGTGGACCGATAAACAGGGCAATCCCCTCGGCTTCCTCGAACTCAGCACCGATATCACCGATCGTAAACGCGCCGAAGATAGCGTTCGCGCGCTTTCAGGGCGCCTCCTGCAGATGCAGGACGAAGAGCGCCGCCGTATCGCACGGGAACTGCACGACAGCGCCGGGCAGATCGTGGTAGCGCTCGACATCGATCTCTCGGTAATTGAAAGCGAAATCTCCCGCCTCAGTCCCACTGCCGCCAAGGCCTGCGCTGAAAGCCGCGACCTGGTGCAGGAAATGTCCAAGGAACTGCGCACCATCTCTCACCTGCTGCATCCGCCGCTGCTCGATGAAGCCGGTCTTCCCTCCGCAGTCCGCTGGTACGTCGAGGGCTTTGCCGAGCGCAGCAAGATTCCGGTCGACTTGTCTCTCTCGCCCGACCTCGGCCGCTTGTCCCCCGAGATGGAAACCGCGATCTTCCGCATCATTCAGGAAGCCCTCACCAACGTTCACCGGCATTCTGAAAGCGAAACCGCTGCGATCTCCATCCTGAGGACCGAAAGTGACGTTCGCGTCGAGGTGCGCGATTACGGAAAGGGATTCTCCAAGGATGGGCAGTTGAAAGCCCAGGCTCCTCCCCGGACCGGTGTGGGCATTCAAGGTATGCGCGAACGCGTGCGTCAACTCGGCGGAACTATTGACATTCAGTCCGGCCCCAACGGCACTATGGTGAGCGTTTCCTTCCCTGCTGCAGCCTTCAGCAGCCAAGCCTCAAGCAACTAAAGCGCGAATCAATCTTCCCGAGCTCCTGAATGAAGACTCAGTAACAGAAATACCTGAATTTGTCCGCGTGGAATGGACGGAGATCTCAGCCGCGACACGACGGCCGGAAAAGCCAGGCACAGTACCGGAAAGCAACAGCCAAGTCCGCTCTAGTCTACGGCCGAGTGGCAGCTTCTGAAGCCAGGAATTCTCGCGCGCAAATAAGAAGCGCCCCGAACTCTTTCGAGTTACGGGACGCCCGAACAGCCCTCCCCCAGAACTGCTCACAGACAAGGTATCTCTACCCCGACAAACCGTAAATCCCACCTTCGTGCCAGCGCATGGCACGAATCGGCTATTCCATCCAAAACAGACATCCCGTCCCTGTGCCCTTGTAACTCTAATTTTGCTTACAGTGACATACGAGGGGCAACACTCAAATTCACCCCCACATCTATCTCCGCAACATTCGTGCAAGAACCGGGTTACAGACTGTCAAACCCAGGTTCGAGGTTCTCATTGCCAACGCTCTCGCTATCGGTTACGCCGCAAGGCGTGGATGAAATTGTGCAAAAGCTTGCGCAGAGCTCGTTCTACAAGCCTCAGAACGGGATGCGAAAGTCAATGAAATCAACGATCCGGGGATTTCCAGCTTTGGAATTCAGGATGCACGTTATTCAAAGACGTATCTTAGGAAACCTTTCAGCCGACCTCAATGTGGGGGGTCGCAACCTCGGCTCAGTGGCTCAGGAGGAAATTGTATGAAGCGAGTGCTCTTCATCGCTCTTCTCGCGTTGGCTTTGCCTTTGGCAGCTTTTGCGTCCAGCGGCGTTGATTTCACGAACAGTGGCGGCACCCTGGTTGGCACAAACAGCGGGTTCAGCCTATCCGGCTCCACTCTCATCGCGGTAAACGGCCTCAATGGCGGCGGTCTGATCACCGGCAATCTCGGCACGATTGACTTTACCACCGGCGCGCTTACCAGCGGTTCTCTGCAGATGGGTGGGACCGTGGCTGCTGGCGGCACCTTCACCATCACCGGCAACGGCACCAATGGCATCCAGAATGGCGTGATTTTCAGCGGCACCTTCAGTGGCCCCGTGACTTGGCAGCTGATCACCCTGGCCAACGGCACTCACAACTACACCTTGACCGGTACTTTGACCGGAAGTCTCAATGGATTCACCACCAATGGTGTAACCGTTCAGCTGACCATCAATACCGGCAAAGGCTTCTTCAACGGCTCAACCGACATTTCGAGTGGCGACACCAATATCGTGGTACCCGAGCCCGGGACTCTCGGCTTGCTCGGCACTGGCCTGGTTGGAATCGCCGGCTTGGTTCGCCGCAAGTTGAAGATCAACTAGCCTCGCTTCTCTCATCCCAGGCCTCGCTCCGAGCGAGGCCTTTTCCTTTTCCTTCGTTCCCGCTCTCTCCCGTAACCATTTCCCTCCTCCCCACTCCACGCAAACCTCGACCTTTGCCTTGAATGAGTTCCGAACTTTTCCCATGATGGTTTGAATCTCTCCCCGTTACCCTCGTAATCGCCTCTATGGGGATAGGCGTTGACCGTCGCGGACCCTCTCCGTAAATTTCGAAGCAGGGGGATCTATGAAGGATATCCATGAAGTCTTGCGCCGTAAGCAGGCGAAGCATGCTCAGCTCGCCAAGCAAATCGAGGCCCTTCAACAGGCCGCCGAGAAGCTGCGCGAAGTCGCCCCTCTGCTTGCGGAAAGCGAAGACGATGACAGCGCCGTCCTGACCGAAGTTGACGACGACACCCAGAAACCGGGTTCGATGGCCGCCAAGGCCGGCTCCGCTGCTTCCGCCGCTCCTTCCGCGCCCGTTAAGCGCGGAGTCGCTCCACGCTGGCCGTAACCTGAGCGCAGTCATGACCTTTCAAGCTCTGTTGGTTTGCAAAGACGACGATGCAACCGCTGTCCTGACGCCCGTTCTCTCCGGCTTCGGGGTCGGGGTCCAGTCTTGCGGCTATACCGAGGCCATGGTGCGTCTCTCCGAGCAGAGGTTCGACGCCGTCGTCGTCGATTTCGATGACCCGCACAGCGCCGCTCTCATTCTCCAAAACGCTTCTCAGGCTTCGCCGCGCAGGAACACCGTCACCGTCGCGCTGCTGGCTGACAAATCAAAGGTGCGCAGCGTCTTTGGCGCCGGCGCCAACTTCGTACTCTACAAACCTGTCTCTTACGATCAGGCCCAGGCCAGCCTTCGCGCCGCCACCGCTTTGATCAAGCGGGAACGCCGCCGCTCGTTTCGCGTTCCGATTCAGCTGCCGACTCAACTCCGCGTGCTGAATGGCCCCGAAATGGAAGGCATACTGCTCGATCTCAGCGAAGACGGGTTGGACGTTCTGTCTGCACAGCCTCTGTGTCCTTCGGCATGCATCAGCGCACATTTCAACTTGCCCGGTCACGACAGTCCAATTGAGCTCCGTGGCGAAGTCGCATGGGCAAATCCGAATGGCCAATCCGGCGTGCGCTTTGTGGACCTCTCGGACAGTCTTCGCGCCACGTTAAAGTCGTGGGTTGCCGCGAACGCTCCCGAACTTCCTCCGGAAGACCCGGAACCGGTTTCCCAATGCCTGCTCACCGATTTGAGCCTCGGTGGCTGCTACGTAAAGACTGAGTCTCCCTTCCCGGAGCATTCGGGAATCGTGCTCTCGCTGCGCATTGAAGACATCGAAGTCAACGTGGAAGGCGTCGTGCGGATCATGCATCCCGAGTACGGCATGGGCATCGAATTCGCCTCTCGCACTTCATTTCAGCGCGACAATGTTGCCAGCTTGATTGAGGCCCTCTCCAGCCGACCCGGCGTTACCCCTGAGCTTTCGATCACCCCCAGATCGCTGTCTGCCGTCGAAGGACACGATCCTTCCGAAGACGACGCTGCGGAGGACTCCCTGCTCGAGCTCTTGCGCCATCACGACGGCATGAGCCAGGAGGATTTTCTTGAGGCCCTTCGCAAGCAGCGTCGCTCCGAAGAAGTCGCCTCCAACTGATCACGCAAATCAAAAGGCCCGCACGCCGTCTCTCGTGCAGGCCCTTCGAAGCCCTTATGGGCTCGTTCCACCTCGTAATAGCTGGAGTGTAGCCGAAGACGGTTGCAGCAATGTTAATGCTGCGTGAAAACTCGGCTTATTCCCGCGCCTTTTTCCAGAGACTTTTACTCACACCTGCGCGTGATTCTTGTCACTGAAAATTGTTCTGCTTGGGCGTCTGATGGCCTTGGCCGGGTCCTCTGCTCCTGACGAGGAGGTGTCCCATGCACGCCACCGCCGTCAACCTGCGTCTGGCTCTCCGCAACCTTCTTTTCACAACCGATTTCTCCGAACCATCCCAGGTGGCGCTGCCCTATGTGCTCGCCCTGGCGCAATGGTACGGGGCCAAGGTCTTCATCTTGCACTCGGTTCCTCCGGAGCCTCCGCTCCCCATACCCATGGAACCGCTCCCCCTGTCCCTGGATGTCTCCTGGCAACACGCCCAGCGTCACATGCAGGAGTTTCTCCTCAAAAATTCCTTCCCCGGCATCGAGTACGAATCTCTGCTGCAGCAGGGTGAATTCTGGGATGTGGTCTCCGCCGCCATTCGCGATCACTCCATCGACATGATCGTTCTTGGGTCTCACGGGCGTACCGGGGTCAAGAAAATCGTGCTCGGCTCGATGGCGGAGCAGGTCTTTCGCCGCGCGTCCTGCCCGGTGCTCACCATCGGTCCACATGTCGCGACTCGTCCCCGTGCTCTCGACACTTGGAAGCACATCCTCTTCGCCACCGACTTCTCGCCTGCCTCTACCAATGCGCTACCCTATGCGCTCTCGCTGGCCGAGGAGAACCAGGCGGACTTGTCATTGCTGCACATGGTCCCGCTGGTTCCCTTGCAGCAGCAGGACCAGGTCCAAAAAGGACTGCAGAAACGCCTCGAGTCGCTCGTACCGCCCGACGCTCTCGCCTGGTGCAAGCCGCACTACGAGGTTCGATTTGATTTCGCCGTAGACGGCATCCTCGCCGCCGCTGCCGAAATCCGGGCCGACATTATCGTGCTCGGCGTTCATACCCCGCGCGCTCCCTGGGCTGCCTCGCACCTGCCCTGGGCCACGGCCTACGAAGTCGTTTGTCACGCCCCGTGTCCGGTACTCACCGTGCGGGGTTAACCCCTCCCGCGTGTGGAACGGCCCCACCTGTAGCTAGCCTGCTGCAGGTGCGGCCATTTTCAAGTATCTTCTTTTGCAGGACCCCTTTCATGAAAACTCTGACCGCATCTTGCGCTCTTGCACTCCTGCTTGTGTCCAACGCCGTATGCCAGGCGCCCGATTCCCGGGAGCGGCACCTCCACAACATCCATCAGCTCACCTTCGGGGGACAAAACGCCGAAGCCTACTTCTCCGCCGACGGAAAAAGCTTGATCTTCCAGTCCACGCGCGGCGAATTCAAATGCGACCAGATTTTTACCATGAATCTTGACGGCTCCGACGTGCGTCTGGTTTCCACTGGCAAAGGCCGCACCACTTGTAGCTACTTCTATCCCAACGGAAAAAGAATTCTTTACTCCTCTACTCACCTCGCCGATGCCGCATGTCCTCCCAAGCCGGACTATTCCAAGGGCTACGTCTGGGCGATTTATCCGAGCTTTGATATCTTCACCGCCAATCCTGACGGCTCTGATCTCAGGCCCCTGACCAGCACCCCCGGCTACGACGCCGAAGCCACTCTCTCCAACGACGGCAAGAAGATCGTCTTCACCTCCGTGCGCAACGGCGACCTCGACATCTACACCATGGACGCAAACGGCAAGCATATAAAGCAACTCACGCACCAACTCGGATATGATGGCGGCCCCTTTTATTCGCCCGACGGCAAGTGGATCGTCTATCGCGCCCACCATCCCGGGCCCGGACAGGAAACCTCTGATTACCAGGACTTGCTCAAACAAAACCTGATCCGTCCCACCTATCTCGAGCTGTGGCTCATGAAAAGCAATGGCAGCCAGAAGCGCCAGATCACCAGCCTCGGAGCTGCCAGCTTCGCACCGTCATTCTTTCCCGACGGCAAGCGAATCATTTTTTCCTCCAATGTGGGTTCCACCGGAGGCTTCGGCAATTTCGACCTCTACGCCGTCGATCTGCAGGGCCACAACCTCGAGCGGATTACCTACACGGAAGGCTTTGATGGATTCCCCATGTTCAGTCCCGACGGCACAAAACTGGTGTGGATTTCCGGCCGCAACGCCAAGGTCCCCCACGAAACCAATGTCTTTATCGCGGATTGGGTCCCCTGACCGAGCACTTTTCTCCACATGCAAAACTCCGCCCTCGAACTGCATCTCCGCTCAAACCATCTTGCGTCTCCTGCAACCTGCGCACTTCCGCCTTCCCTTCCTGAAATCTAATCCTAGGTGAAAACAAATTACCTGCGCCTCCACTGGCGCAGTCCCGAGGTGCATCGTGAGCGCTAACCTGGCCATCGAGCCCACCCTTCAGCGATACGATCTGGGAAACAAGATCCGCCATCTGCGTCGGCGCAAGCGCATGCGCCTGGTCGACGTCCAGCAGCACAGCGGTCTTTCGGCGTCTCTGATTTCAAAGCTCGAATCCTGTAAGTTGGTCCCGACTCTCCCGACCCTGATGCGCCTCGCCAACGTGTTCAACGTCGGGCTCGATTTCTTCTTCGCCGATGAGCCCGGCGGCAATTCCGCAATCGTGATGCGTCGCCCCGATCGCATTCGCCTTCCTGAAAAGCTTGGCGGCGATGACGAGATCTTCAACTTCGAGTCTCTCACCTTCGCCGTCTCCGAGCCGCCCTTCGAAGTTTTTCTCGGCGAGATTGTCGCCGATTCAACTGCGGCGCGCTTCCATCATCATCCCGGCTACGAGCTTCTCTATGTCATGACCGGGGAAGTTGAAGTCCATATCGCCGAGGACATCCACAGCCTGGCAGCCGGCGATTCCATCTATTTCGATTCTTCGACTCCGCACACCTATCGAAAAACCGTTCCTGGGAAATGTTCGGTCTTCGTGGTAGTAACGGACGACAACACCGAGGCCACCTCATAAAGCGACCCCGGCCTGCGCGAACGCTCGGATGGTCCCTCGAGACGCGGCTCAGCTGCGTCTCTTGCCCACCACGAACCTGTCGAGCCTTCGACATCTCTACTGCATCCAATGATGCATGGCATCTCGGGTCAAAGATAAAGATAAAGAGAAAGAGAACATCGCCCCGAAGGAAGGCCTTGCCCTTTTTCACGCACCCGTCCGCGCCTGGTTTGAGGCAGTCTTTCCCACTCCAACCAAGCCGCAGCTTATGGGTTGGCCCCCTATCGCCAGCGGCGACTCGACTCTGATTCTTGCCCCTACCGGTTCCGGCAAAACTCTGGCTGCGTTCCTCTCCTGCATGGACCGCCTGATGTTTGCCCCAGAGCCACCCGCGGACAAGCGTTGCCGCGTCCTCTACATTTCCCCCATCAAGGCTTTGGCCGTGGACGTGGAACGTAATCTCCAGTCGCCGCTGGTGGGCATTTCGCAGATGGCGCTAAAGCTCGGAGAACCGTTTCATCAGCCCACGGTCACCATTCGCACCGGCGACACTCCGGCGAGCGAGCGCGCACGCTTCGCGCGCCATCCATCTGACATCCTGATCACCACGCCCGAGTCGCTCTATCTGCTGCTGACTTCCAACGCCCGTCAGGCGCTGCGCTCCATCGAAACCGTCGTCCTTGATGAAATTCACGCCCTTGTCCCTACCAAGCGTGGATCTCATCTGGCGCTCTCGCTCGAGCGCCTCGAGCAACTCTGCGCGCGTCCCTTGCAGAGAATCGGACTCTCCGCAACCCAACGCCCGCTTGAAGAAGTGGCCCATTTCCTCGGAGGCGTGATTTCCGCGCCAAAGACAAAAGCAGCCCCACAGGACGCCTCCAAAGAAGTCCTTGAAGAATTCGAATCCAGCGCTGAAGGTGTGAAGTATCGCCCCGTGACCATCGTGGACGCGAGCGAGCCTAAGCGTCTCGACCTGCACATCGAAGTTCCGGTGGAGGACATGGCTCGCCTCGACGACCTCGATCCCCTGCCTAGCGGCCCCGCTTCGCAAGCCCCCGTCCGGCCTTCCATCTGGAGCGCCATTCACCCCAAGCTTCTCGATCTGGTCCGTTCCCATCGTTCAACCTTGATCTTCGTGAATAGCCGTCGCTTGGCAGAGCGCATTTCCGGCGCTATCAACGAACTTGCCGGAGAGACGCTGGTTCGCGCCCATCACGGCAGCGTGGCCGTCGCCCAGCGCAAGGAAATCGAGGATCGCCTCAAGATGGGCTCCTTGCGCGGCCTGGTTGCGACCTCCTCTCTCGAACTCGGCATTGATATGGGCGCCGTGGACCTGGTGGTCCAGATTGAGTCTCCCGCCTCGGTTTCCAGCGGCATGCAGCGGGTCGGCCGCGCCAGCCATCATGTCGGAGCCACCAGCCGCGCCGTGCTCTTCCCCAAATACCGCGCCGATCTGGTCGCCTGCGCTGCTATCACCCGCGCCATGTATGAGGGCGATGTTGAGTCCGTCCACTATCCTCGTAATCCGCTCGATGTGCTGGCGCAACAGATCGTCGCTATGGTCGCTATGGACGATTGGGCGGTCGCGGATCTGTTCGCCACCCTCCGCCGCGCCGCTCCCTATGCCGCCCTCAGCAGAACTATCTTCGACAGCGTTCTCGACATGCTCTCCGGCCGTTATCCCTCCGACGAGTTCGTCGAACTTCGTCCCCGCATCACCTGGGATCGCGTCGCCGGAAAACTCACCGCCCGCGAAGGCGCTCGTCACGTTGCCATTGTGAATGCCGGAACCATCCCCGACCGCGGCCTCTACGGCGTCTTTCTGGCTGGTGCAGCCAAGGGTGCGCGCGTAGGTGAACTCGATGAAGAAATGGTCTTTGAGAGCCGCGCCGGAGACACCATCATCCTTGGCGCCAGCACCTGGAGGATTGAAGAGATTACGCACGATCGCGTGACCGTCTCGCCTGCTCCCGGCGAACCCGGCAAAATGCCGTTCTGGCACGGCGACACCGCCGGCCGCCCTTCCGAGTTCGGACGCAAAATCGGCGCCATGCAACGTGAACTCGCCCTCCTTCCGCGCCCGGTGGCCTTCACCAGGTTAGTCGAGGATCACAGCCTGGATGCAAATGCGGCCGAGAACCTCTTGCGCTACCTCGAAGAACAATCCAGGGCGACCGTTCGCATCCCCAGCGACCAGGACATCGTCATCGAGCGCTGCCGCGACGAACTCGGCGATTGGCGGATCTGCGTCCTGACTCCCTTCGGCACCCCGGTGCACGCGCCCTGGTGCATGGCCGTAACCGCCAAGCTCCGCGCAGAGCGCGGCATCGAAGCCGAATCCATGTGGTCCGACGATGGATTCGTTCTGCGCCTCCCGGAGAACGAAGACTTGCTCGATGCCGAACTCCTCGTCCCTTCTCCGGCCGAACTGAAGCGCTTGGTTCTGCATCAATTGGGCAGCACTTCCATGTTTGCCGCGAAGTTTCGCGAAGCCGCCGCGCGCGCTCTCTTGCTTCCCAAGCGTCGTCCCGGTGTTCGCGCTCCGCTATGGCAGCAGCGTCGTCGCGCCGCCGATCTGCTCAATGTCGCGTCGCGCTACTCCTCGTTTCCGATCCTGCTTGAAACCTATCGCGAGTGCATTCGCGATGTTTTCGATATCCCCGCTGCCGCCGTCATCCTTAAACAGATTCAGCATGGCGAGATTCGCGTCTCCACCGTCGATTCCGTCAAACCTTCCCCTTTTGCTTCCGCCCTGCTCTTCTCCTATATCGCGAATTACATTTACGAAGGCGACGCGCCGCTCGCCGAGCGTCGCGCCCAGGCCCTCTCCATCGACCAATCCCAACTCGAAGAACTCCTGGGCACCACCGACTTCCGCGAACTCCTTGATAAAGCGGCTCTGGATGAAGTCGAATCCCATTTGCAGTCCCTCGATCCCGATTACCAGGCCCGCCACGCCGATGCCGTTCACGACCTGCTATTGCGCCTCGGCGATTTGTCGGAACCAGAAATTGCCGCTCGCAGCACCGACGCTGCGCAGGGTTCCATCCAGCAGTTAGTCGATTCTCGCCGCGCCATCCGCGTCCAGATTGCTAATGAGTCCCGCTATATTGCCGTCGAAGACGCAGCTCGCTACCGCGACGCAATCGGCATTCCGCTCCCGCCGGGAATTGCCGGAGTCTTTCTCGAGCCCGTAGCGGATCCGCTGCTCAGCCTGCTTCGTCGTTTTGCCCGCACCCACGGCCCGTTCACAACTCCGCAAATCGCAACTCGCTTTGGAGTGTCCGAGCACACCGTCGAACCGCTTCTCACGCGCCTTCACCACGATGGCAAGCTCCTTGAAGGCGAATTCCGTCCCGATGGTCGTCATCGCGAATGGTGCGATCCGGAAGTTCTGCGCCAGGTCCGCCGCAAAACTCTGGCCCGCCTGCGCCGTGAGGTCGAGCCTGTTGAACTCGGCACGTTCGCGCGCTTTCTCACCCGCTGGCATGGAGTCGCGGTCCCCCGTCGTGGCGCAGACGCCCTTCTCGACGCCATCGAAAACCTGCAAGGCGCCGCCCTGCTCGCTTCCGACCTCGAACGTGAAATCTTGCCCGCCCGTATCGCCAACTACCAGTCCAGCGATCTCGACACCTTAATGGCAGCCGGTGAAGTAGTCTGGGTCGGGCTGGAGAAAATCGGGGACCGCGACGGCCGCATCGCCCTCTACTTGACTGAATCGTTGCCTCTGCTCTTGCCGCCCCAAAATCTGAGGTCCGAAACCCTGCTTTCAGAACGAGCTCAGAAGATCGTCGAAGTGCTCAACCGCCAGGGAGCGTCGTTTTTCGCCGCTCTCCACGCCGCCTGCGGCGGATTTCCCGGCGATACCCTCGAAGCTCTATGGGAACTGGTCTGGAACGGCATCGTCACCAATGACACCCTGCATCCCATCCGCAACCTGACTCGGCCGCTCGACAAGCGTAATCGGGCCGCAAGCGCCGATGGCCAGCCCGGTTCCGTCGAGTTCCTGCGCCGCCTGCGCGCCCGCTCTGGCGACCATACCCCCGCTCAGGGCCGCTGGTCTCTGCTTCGCCAGCGCCTGAGTTCGGAACTCACTCCCACCGAGTGGTCCGCAAACCTTGCCCAGCAGTTGCTCGTCCGCAACGGCATTGTCATGCGCGAGACTGCCGCGACTGAGAATATCCCCGGTGGTTATTCCACCCTCTATCCCGCTCTTAAGAAGATGGAGGATGCCGGCTGGGTGCGTCGTGGCATGTTCGTCGCCGGAATGGGCGCCGCGCAATTCGCAATGCCTGCCGCCGTCGACATGCTTCGTGGCTTTCGCGCCAACCCTGAGTCCCCGGAGTCCGTATACCTGTCCGCTTCCGATCCCGCGAACCCTTATGGAGCGCTTCTTCCCTGGCCTCGCATCGAGGAGAATTCTGCCGACCCGAACGCCCTGCAGTCGCTGGCCCGCGCTGCCGGAGCCGGCGTGATCCTGGTGAATGGACAACTTGCCGCGTACCTCCGTCGCCGCAATCCCGCGATCCGGGTTTTCCTTCCTGAGAACGAACCCGAACGCACTCAATTCGCCCGCCAAGTCGCGGCGCGCCTGGCCGATCTCGCGATCCGCCGCCAGGGTCGCAAGCAAGGCCTGCTCATTGCCACCATCAACGATCAGCCGACCAAGGATCATTTCCTTGCTCGCTTCCTCGAAGACGCCGGCTTCGTTAATACCGCCCTGGGATTCCACATGCGCCGCGTCGCTCCCGCCGTGGCCCCAGCTCAGCCCGACGAAGAAGAAGTCGAGCAGGAATCGAGCGGATCTTCCTGACATGCCCGAAGGAGATACCATCTTCCGCGCTGCGCGCACCCTCCATCGCGCCCTGGCTGGACGTCAAGTCACTCGCTTCGAAACTGTTCTTCCACAGCTCTCGCGCACTGATCACGACACTCCCATCGCCGGTCGCACCATCACCGAAGTCGCCTCCCGTGGAAAGTGGCTGCTCATGCATTTCTCCGGTGATCTGATCCTGCTGACCCACATGCTTATGAGCGGCAGTTGGCATATCTACCGGCCCGGAGAACCGTGGCGCCGCCCAAGGCCAGACATGCGCATCCTGATCGCAACCGCCGACATCCTCGCCGTCGCCTTTCGTGTCCCGGTTGCCGAGTTTCACGATGCTGCGAGCCTCGCACGCCGCGGAGGCTTCAACCAGCTTGGGCACGATCTCCTCACCCACGACTTCGACGAACGCGAAGCGCGGGGTTCTCTCCGGGCCCGACCCGATCTGGAAATCGGTGTCGCCCTGCTTACTCAGTCCGTCGTCGCCGGGATGGGCAACGTCTATAAATCCGAAGTCTGCTTCGCTGCACGCGTCAATCCATTCACTCGCGTGGCAGCTCTGACCGACTCGCAACTCGATGCCCTTATCGCGAACGCGCGCAAATTCATGCTCGCCAATGTCACCGATCAATCCGGAGACCAGATCGTCACCTACAGCGGCTTCCGCCGTACCACCCGCCGCGCCGATCCATCCCAGCGCCTCTGGGTATACAAGCGCGCCGCGCAACCATGCCGCCGTTGCGGAACCCCGATTCAGGTCCGCAAGCAGGGCCCGGACGCCCGCGTCACCTTCTGGTGTCCCGAATGCCAGCGCCCCGCAACTGGTAACCAATCCCTGGATTTTTAGTCTATGTTTACTTGAGGCCGAGATGCACTCCCTGCGCAACATCTCCACGCTGTTCCTGCTGACCCTCTGCATTGCCGGAGTCCTCGCCTTCCAGGCGCACACTCCCCAGCCCACGCGCAAGACCAGCGACCCTTACACCGGCGACCTGTCTGTTTTCGATTCTCCCGGACGCGACCAGCGGCTTCAGATTGACCGCGTCATGGACACCCTTGGCCTCGGTCCTGGAAAGAACGTCGCCGACATCGGTGCCGGCTCCGGATGGTTCACCGTGCGCGCCGCCCGCCGCGTCACCGGCTCCGGCACAGTCTACGCCGTTGACATCAATCCCCAGGCCATCACTTACATCGAGAACCGCGCCCGGAAAGAGCGCCTCCGCAACATCAAAACCATTCTCGGCAAGCCCGACGATCCTTCGCTCCCGCCTCACGCCATCGACTCGGCTTTACTCCTGAAGACTTACCACGAAGTTGCTGAACCGGTAGCCCTGCTGCGAAACTTGCGCGCGTCGCTGAATCCCGGCGCCAAGGTAGGAGTCATTGATCGCAGCGGCAATGGCGAAGATCACGGAGTCGCCAGCGACGTGGTCATCCACGAAGCCGACCAGGCCGGCTATCGCCTCCTCGGCCAATACGATTTCGTGAAAGACGATAAGATGGATTACTTCCTGGTGTTTACGCCGAAGGAGAACTAACCTCGCCTTCCCTCTATCGAACCTCCAGCGCCGTGACCTCGATCTCCCTCCCTCGCCGCACCTCTGCCGTCGGCGTGCCGCACTCGGGACAGCAAAACCATTGCATGGACGCCAGCGTCTTTTCCGCGTCGCACTTCGAGCAGAACACCACGACCGGCGCCTCTTCGATGACCAGCTTCGAACCGGCCAGTGGCGTATCGCAGCTCGCCATCTCGTAACCCGAGAGTAGTGCATCCTTTACAACTCCGGAGAGCATGCCCAGCTTCAGATGGACCGCCGCGACCGTTACCCCGCGTTTTTCCGCCTCTTCGCTCGCGACCTCCACGATGTTCATCGCAATGGATAGTTCATGCATAGAATGCAGCCATCGCTCTTGCCCCGGGGCTTGTTACGCGGCACAAAAGGCCTAAGCCCTGTGCACTGACCCACGTAACAATCATCATAGCCCCGATATCCAACCTTGCCCTCCAACCCGCCCCCAAAAAGCAAGTGGCAATCCCATTCGAGATTGCCACTGAATACCACGTCTTTGTTGTCAAACTTACGCCGCCTTTTTCACTTGCCCCTTTGCCCGGCTGAAGAGCTCAATCATCGCCTTGTTAAACGCCGGGATGTCGTCCGGATTGCGACTGGAAACCATGTTGCCATCGGTCACTGCCGCCTCGTCCACCCACTCCGCTCCTGCATTTCGCAAGTCAGTCTTTAGAGATGGCCACGATGCGATCCTCCTCCCTTTCGCATGACCGGCTTCAATCACCATCCACGGACCGTGGCAGATCACCGACACTGGCTTGCCGGCATCGAAAAATGCCTTCGCAAACTTCACCGCCTCCGGGCTCATGCGCAAATGGTCCGGATTCATCACTCCGCCCGGCAAATGCAAAGCGTCAAACTCTTCCGGATTCGCCTGCTTCAGCGGAACATCCACGGGAAACGTCTCGCCCCATTCCTTCAGGTTCCATCCTCGGACCTTTCCATCTTTCGGAGAAACCACGCTGGTCTTCGCTCCAGCTTCATCCAGGGCCTGCCTGGGCTGTGTCATCTCCACCTGCTCAAAACCATCCGTGATCAGAATGGCCACTCTCAATCCCTTAATATCTGACATGTTTTCCCTCCATAAAATAATTGCTTGAAAGTTCCGCCCCGCTCAGCAGATCGCGAGCTGCAAGTATCTTTATCTCGACGATACTTGCCGAGTCCGCGAACCGGCCCGAGACTGATTGAGATGCGGTACCGCAAGGAAGGGACACGCAAAACCGGACGAAAATCCCAAGCTGCCGACTTACAGCAGCGCCGGTTTCGCGTGGGACTGCAATGAGAAGAAAACGGGAGGCAACTCCCGCCTAAACTACAGCCGCTTGATATTCCTCGTAAACGCCTTTGAAATCCTGCACTGGCCGGTTCGTCTCCAGGTGCCAGATGCGGGTCGCCACTTCATCAATTAGATCTTCGTCGTGCGTTACCAGAAGCACCGTGCCCTGATATCGCTGCAGCGCGATATTCAACGCGTTGATCGATTCCAGGTCGAGGTGGTTTGTTGGCTCATCCAGCACCAGCACGTTCGGCTTTTGCAACATCAATTTGCAGAATAGCAATCGCGCCGCCTCGCCGCCCGACAGCACGTCCGTCTTCTTGTTCGCGTCATCGCGCGGAAACAGCATCTGCCCCAGCAGCCCGCGGATTTCTTCCTGCACCGCCGCCGGATTCCACTGGTGCAGCCACTCAAATACCGTCATCCCCGGTTGTATCAGCGAGCGGTGGTCCTGCGCGAAATATCCGACCGACGCCTCGTGCCCCCAGATCACCTTGCCCGAGCTGAGAAACTCTCCATCGTACCCGCTGGTCTGGCGCAACTCGGCTTCCGGAGTCGTCGGCGAATTCGCCAGCAGCGCATTCAGCAATGTCGTCTTCCCCGCCCCGTTCCGTCCAATCAAGGCGATCTTTTCGCCGCGCAAAACACTCGCCGTGAAGTCCCTGATCACTGCCGTCCCGCCGTACGACTTCTCCACGTGCTCCAATTCCAGAATATGTTTTCCCGAAGGTCGCTTCTGCTCGAACTTCAGGAACGGACGCTGAATGTTGGATTTCGCCAGTTCCGTCACCTGCAACCGCTCCACTTCCTTGCGCCGCGATTGCACTTGGCTCGAGCGTGTTCCCGCCGCGAACCGCGCGATGAATTCGTTCAACTGCGCAATCTTCTTCTCCCGCTGCGCATTCTGCGATTCAATCTGCGAGCGGATTTGTGTCTTCGCCACTACCATGTCGTCATACCCGCCCGTATACGTGATGATGGTTTCGTAATCAATGTCGGCGATGTGCGTGCACACCCCGTTCAGGAAATGCCGGTCGTGCGAAATCACGATCAGCACCCCGTCGTAACTCCTTAGGAAATTCTCCAGCCAATGAATCGAATCCAGGTCAAGATGGTTCGTCGGCTCGTCCAGCAACAGCGCCTGTGGATGCCCAAACAGCGCCTGCGCCAGCAGTACCCGCACCTTCTGGCCGCCCTGTAACTCACCCATCTTCCGCTGGTGCAACTCGTCGGGGATGTCCAGCCCTTGCAGAAGAATCGCCGCATCCGTCTCTGCCGTGTAGCCGTCTTCTTCTCCGACGATCCCTTCCAGTTCGCCAAGCTTCATCCCGTCAGCATCGGTCATCTCGAGCTTGGAGTAGATCTCATCGCGCTCTTCCATCGCTGTCCACAGACGCTTGTTGCCCATGATTACGGTAGAGAGCACCGTGTAGCGGTCAAACGCGAACTGGTCCTGGCTCAACACCCCAAGTTTCCGCGGACGCACCACCGTCCCCTTCTGCGCATCAAGCTCGCCAGTCAGGATCTTCATAAACGTTGACTTGCCCGCGCCATTCGGCCCGGTCAGGCCATAGCGTTTCCCCGGCGAGAACACCGTGGATACTTCGTCGAACAGAACTTTAGCGCCGTAGCGCATGGACACATTACTGACTGAAATCATGTTTTCTAGGAAACTGCGGGAAAAATTGCTCTAAGGCGGGGACGCAGTTGCTCCATCAAGAATATCATGGTCGCGGCCTTTGACGTCATCCTGAGCAACCCGGACGTCATCTTGAGCAACCCGGACGTCATCCTTAGCAACCCGGACGTCATCCTGAGCCGCAGGCGAAGGATCTCGCGTGCACAACCACTCCCTAAACCCGGCGTCACCTGAGCCGCACCGGACCGCTACGGCCCTTTCTTCCCCTCCAACTCCGCCCAGCGCTCATAAAGCCGGTCCACCTCTCTCTGTGCCTCTTCCATTTCGCCCTGCGCTGCCAGAAGACGCGGGCCATCGCTCGCAATCGCCGGATCCTCGTACTGCGCCCGCTTCGCAGCCAGCACCTCTTCGGCCTCGCCGATTCTCTGTTCCATGGCCGCGTACTCCCGCTCGTCCAGGTACGAGAGCTTCTTCTTTGCCGGAGCTGCGGAAACGCTCCGCGTCACCGCCCGCTCAGCTCTCTCCTTCGTACGTTCCGCCTGCCACTCCTCCCACTGCGAATAGTCCGCGAACTGCCCCCAACCGCCTCTTCCATCCAGTCCCAGCACCACGCTCGACACCCGATCCAGCATGTAGCGATCATGCGTCACCAGCACCATCGAACCCCGAAACTCCAGCAGGCTCTCTTCCAGGATGTCGAGCGTCGGTATATCCAGATCATTTGTCGGCTCATCCAGCAGCAGTACATCCGCGGGCTGCAACATCAACTGCGCAATTAGGACCCGCGCCCGCTCGCCGCCCGACAACTTGCTCACCGGTTGGTTCAGTTGCTCGCCGGTAAACAGGAAGCGCGCCGCCCACGACGCCACGTGAACCACCCGGTCCTGGTAAATCACTGCGTCCCCCTCCGGTGCCAGCGCCTTTCGCAGCGTGATCTCCGGGTCCAACTCCCGCCTCTGGTCGAAGTACACGATCCGCAGCCGGTCCGCTCGTCGGATCTCACCCCTGCCCGGTGATATCTCTCCCCGCAGCAAACGCAACAATGTAGACTTTCCGCTCCCGTTCGGGCCTACCAGGCCGACCCGCGTCCCGGCGGTCAGAATGAATTCCATGTCCTCAAACAACGTTCGTCCGCCAATCTCATAGCCCACACCTTGCAATTCCAACAGGCGCTTGGTCTTGCGATCGGTCGCTGCAAAGTCAATCTGCGCTGTTGCTGTCCGCGTCCGCGTATTCAAGTCCGCCAGCTCTCCCATCAACTCGTTTGCTTTGCCGATCCGCGCCTTCGATTTCCTGGTGCGTGCCTTCGCTCCTCGCCGCAGCCACTCGATCTCCCTGTGCACCAGGTTCTCCAGCGCCTCTTGCCGCTTCGCTTGCGCATGCAGGAATGCCTCTTTCTGCTCCAGGAAGTCACTGTAACTCCCCGCGCTTCGCAACAGCCCTTCGGGATAGGCCCGATTCAACTCCGCAATTTCGTTCGCAACATTTTCCAGAAAATACCGGTCATGACTCACTACCACGCTCGCGAACGCTCCTTGCGACAGCGTCTGTTCCAGCCATTCAATTCCACCCAGGTCCAGGTGGTTCGTGGGCTCATCCAGTAAGAGCACGTCCGGCGCCTGCACTAGCGCCTCAACAATGGCTAAACGTTTTTGCCATCCGCCGGAAAGACTCGCTGCTTCCGCTTCGAAATCTTCGAACCCGGCTCGCCCCAGGGTCTCGGATAGCAGTGTCCCTCGTTCCGCGCCCGACACCGACGCACGCTCCATGGCATCTTCAACCACTCTCCGCACCGATCGTCCCGGCTCGAACCTCGACTCCTGCTCCACGTAGCTCAAACGAAGTCTCTTCCGTGTCGCCACCTCGCCCGAATCTGGCTCCTCGGTTGCTCCCAGGATTCGCAGCAACGTGGTTTTTCCCGACCCGTTGGGACCAATCAGGCCGATGCGGCTGCCTTCCGATACCGTGAACGAAACATTTTGGAACAGTGGATTCGCGCCAAAGGCCTTTCCAATTCTCCGCGCGTTGATAATCGGTGCCAACGAAAGCATCTCCCTGTCTCAGCTTAACAGCAGGCAATTGTCCGTAGCTTCTATCCCGCCGGGTAGCTCGAATTAACCGTTAGGTTAATTAAAACCTTCTCGCCGCAAACCGGCTGCGATGGCGCCTTGAAAAATCAATCACTTGCGTTCCCGGCCAACCCCAGTGCAGTCTGGCGCGCTGCGTGCAATATCCGATCCCAGACAAGGTTTTAAATCTGAATCAGGTGTGTGGGGTGGCGAGTACCGATCGGTGCTTTCCTGGACTCGACACACGAGGAGCCAATATGAAAAAGGAATTGCTTCGTTCGATTCTCGTGCTGAGCCTGCTCTTGGTGGCCGGATCGGCATTTGCGCAAACTATCAGCATCAGCAGCAACGTCCCGTTCGCTTTCAACGTTGCAGGCAAGAGTCTGCCTGCCGGCGAGTACTCGATCAAGTCCATGACCTCCGACGGCAGAACTCTCGCCCTCAAAGGTTCTGAACCGGCCGCAAGGATGATTGTCAATTCCAATGGCGCCCAGAAGATTGCGCCGGCGGATGCGACTAAGCTCGTCTTCCACGTTTACGGCAGCGAGTACTTCCTGTCGCAGATCTGGGTGGCCGGCAATGACCTCGGATATCAGGTTCCGGTCAGCAAGCGCGAGCGTGAGCTTGCCAAAAGCGACGCTTCGCAGAACCTGGAAGTTCTCGCTCAGCTTCAATAGCTGGCGTTGCTTCAGGCGGAAGGGGACCGCCAGAGAGGGTAGGGTGCATCCACGATGCACCCTTCTTCTTTTTTTGGACTGTGTGCCGACCCACACCCAGGCTCACGCGCGAGCCCTCAACTCTCGCACGATTCCGCTCACCGCTGCCCCTGGCCCCTTCTCACTTGTATTCACCACCAGGTCTGCTTTTCCGTAGAGCGGCTCTCGTTCCAGCAGGATTCTCTTCAAATCCGACATCGCTTCCGGATTATTCGCCATCGGCCGCGTGTCTCCTTGCGCCAGCACTCGCTTCATATGATCTTCCGGATCCGCCTGCAGCCACACCGTGTAGCATGACCTCAGCAACCGCTGATACGTCGCCGCCTCCGACACCAGGCTCCCTCCAGTCGCCAGCACAAATTGCCGGTGTTGAGTCAGCACTTCCTCCAGGCAACGTCGCTCCAGCCGCCGAAACCCGCTCTGTCCGTAAAGATCGAAAATCGAGCTCATCGGAGTGCCGCTGCTCTTCTCGATCACGCGGTCAAGCTCGACAAACGGGCAATCCAGTTGCTTTGCCAGCATCCCTCCGATTGTGGACTTCCCCGCTCCCCGCAATCCCACCAGCGCAACCCGTTTCTTGCGCTCGACTTGCTCCTCCTGGCCAAATTTCTCTTCCAGCCACTGCTGCGCTTCCCGAAGCTCCGCCTCGCTCAGGGTCCGCAGCAATTCCGCCGTGTGCCCGAATTCGACGCTCGGCTCGGCTCCCTCCACCGCCAGCGATTCCATCCTCACATCCAGCGCACTCGCCAGTTGCCGCAACGTCAGGACCGACGGATTGCCGGTTCCACCCTCGACTTCCGCCAGAAATCGTTCTGAAACCCCGGATTGCATCGCCAGCATCTTGCGCGTCATTCCACGCTGCGCGCGCAATCCCCGGATGCGCTCCCCTAGCGTCGCCAGGTAGTTCGACCCATCTCGCAGCGACGGACGCAACCATCCCGCGTCCCGCTTGCGCTCGTTCAATGGCTTCGCGTGAGACATACGGACTTACGCCAGGCGATCGAAATTCAGGTCCGCTACCAGCTCCCGCAACGAGATCTGCTCCGCCTTACAAAATCGCCACAGGTCCTGCATCAGCGCCCACTCCGACTCCGGCAATGGCACACTTTTCAAAACCACATCCTGGAATGGGTACTCGCCCTCGACTCGAATGAACTCTCCCTGCTCCAGCTGCTTCAGCAGTTCGTACATTTCATCCACCCCGAGGCCGCACGTTTCATGCAGTTCCGGAAGATACGCCGCTCCCGGCTTGCGGCCGTCGTGGTGCTCGCGATAAGCCAGGTCGGCGACATGCGCCAGCAATTTTCGTGAGCTCTCCGGAATCCCGCGCAAGCGCGTGACAAACTTCCCGAATGCCTCACCTCGGCCCGCATCCGCAGCAATGCCGCACACCTCAAGCAACCGCTTGATCGCTATTCCATCCCGCGTTTTCGTCGTCACCGAAAACCTCAATTAAATCGCACGTATTCGAAATCGATCGGCTGGCCGTTGATTCCCTTCGCCGGAGGCGCAATCCAGTTTGCAAATTTCCCAGGCTCCAGCACCTGCCCCATCAGCGACTCCACATACTTATGATCATCGGCCGAAGGCAGCCACTCATCGCGATGCGCGTTCCACTCCGACTCCGTCATCACCTTGCCATCCGGGCTGACGAACTGCCCCGCCATGGTCCCGATCTTGCGATGGAATCCGACATGCGGCAGCACCAGCCGGAACGGGATCCCGTTCTGCTCGGGAATCCGGTTCCAGCGGTTCACTCCCGCCTGGATCTCTTCGATATAGTCATCGCGCAACTTCGCATTCAGCGCGTTCAGCGCCGGGACCTTCTTTTCCACCAGGCTTCCGTTCTCCACCTCCAGCACCGGATACTCCGCCGCAATCAGCTTGTGATCGTCATTCTGCTTGGTCTCTTCGTAGCGTCCCTTCAGTCCAGTCGTGTAATAGGTCGCTGCATTCGACGATACATCCGACCCGTACAGGTCGAGCGTCACGCTGTAATGAAAGTTCACGAACTTCTGCAGCAGGCTGAGCGGAACGACTCCGAACTGCCGGCCTTCCGCCGGCTCCGTCAGCCCATGCTCCTTCATCACCTCGCAGGTGCGCTGGATCGTGCGCGCTACACCCGACTCGCCCACAAACATGTGATGGGCCTCCTCGGTCAGCATGAATCGGCATGTCCGCGATAACGGATCGAACCCCGACTCCGCCAGCGACGCCAGCTGAAACTTCCCGTCGCGGTCGGTAAAGAATGTAAACATAAAGAACGCCAGCCAGTGCCGCGTCTCTTCATTGAATGCGCCCAGGATGCGCGGATTGTCCGCATGCCCCGACCGACGTTCCAGCAGCCGCTCCGCCTCCTCGCGCCCGTCGCGGCCAAAATACCGCTGCAGCAGGTACACCATCGCCCACAGGTGCCGCCCTTCCTCCACGTTCACCTGGAACAGGTTGCGCATGTCGTACAACGACGGCGCCGTCATTCCCAACAGTCTCTGCTGCTCCACCGACGCCGGCTCCGTGTCTCCCTGCGTCACAATGATCCGCCGCAGCGTCGAACGGTATTCGCCCGGCACCTCCTGCCACACCGGCTCGCCCATGTGGTCGCCGAATGCGATCTTCCGGTTTTCATCGCGAGGCACCAAAAAGATCCCCCAGCGATAGTCCGGCATCTTCACGTAACCGAAATTCGCCCAGCCATCGCGGTCTACGCTGATCGCCGTCCGCAAATAGACTTGCAGGTCCTGACTGCCCGCTGGCCCCATGTCCGACCACCAGCCCTGGAATGCCGGCTGCCACTTCTCCAGCGCCCGTTGCAAGGTCTTGTCGCTCGCCAGATCTACGTTGTTCGGTATTTTTTCGCTGTAATCGATCATCTATGACTCCGTGCGCTAAACGCGCTCCCAATTAAATTTCGCCTTCGTGCCGCTCCCGTACACCTTCAACGCCCCGGTCGTTCCTACCGCGTTGGGACGGATAAAAATCCAATTCTGCCAAGCCGACAATCTGCCAAAAATCCTGGTGCGCAACGTCTCTGACACTCCAAACCGCAGGTTTGCCTCCAGTCCGGTCAGTGCATCCGGCGACAACGTGGCCCGCGACTCGATTGCCAGCCGCAACTCGTCCGCCCAATCCAGATCGTCCGGCGTCGCCGTAACCAGGCCAGCCTCCATCGCCTGCTCACCTGTGAGCTTTTTGCCGATCAAGGCCTTGGCTGCTTCGATCTGCGCTTTGTCGCCGTAGAATCGCGCCACCATCCGCGGCAGTCCATTCGCCATCGCATACGGGCCAAAATTGTTTTCAGAAAGTTGAATGAAAGTCGCCTCGGGATTGTCTCCGACGCTCAGCATGTAAGCGCGGTCCGCGGCCAGTGCCAGCTCGAACAGTGTCCCCGCGAAACACGCTCCCTCTTCGATCACCGCGTACATCGAGCGCGACGAAACATCCATCCGCGACAACGTTCGCCGCAGCATGTTCGTCACTTCCCGCACGAACCAGTTGCTCTTGTACTCCCGTAGCTGCCGGTCCAACTCCATGACCGCATCGGCATTGCCGCTCGTCTTCAAAATCCACAGCCCAAGCTCCAGTTCGTTGGTTCGTGCGCTCAGAATTGCATCGTCCAACTCCCGCGCCACTTGCAGCGGCCACCAGTTGGCTCCGGCAGCGACGATCTGATCGAGAGACAGTTTCTGAACCGACTCCGGCGCCTTCACCAAAAACGTCGCCGTCCGCGCCGCTCGGTCGAACGCCACATCCACGTACTCGTAGTGCAGCCCGCGCTCATCCACGGTGCGCTTCAACGGGGTGAGCGCAATTCCCTTCTCTCCCTTCGGACGATCGCTCTGCGCCGCCAACTCATGAGCCCTCTTCTGAATCGTTTCTTCCCATTGCGCCGGTTTCACGATCTCATCCACCAGCTTCCAATCCTTCGCACGCTGACCCTGCACCCCGTCCGAAACGGTGCAGAACATGTCCGCCAGGTCGCGTCGCACTCTCCGCTTGTCGGTGACCCGCGTCAGACCTCCGGTTCCCGGCAACACTCCGAGCAGCGGCAGTTCCGGCAGACTCACCGCGGACGAGCGGTCATCAATCAGAGAAATTTCATCGCAGGCCAACGCCAGCTCATACCCGCCTCCCGCCGTCGTCCCGTTGCACGCGGCCAGGAATTTCAATCCCGAATTCTCGCTTGCGTCCTCGATCCCGTTGCGAGTCTCATTGGTGAACTTGCAGAAGTTCACCTTCCAGGCGTGGCTGCTCGACCCCAGCATGTAGATATTTGCGCCCGAACAGAACACCCGGCTCTTTGCGCTGGTGATGACCACGGCCCGCACTTCCGGATGCTCAAAGCGAATCCGCTGCAGAGCATCGTGCAACTCGATATCTACCCCGAGATCGTAAGAATTCAGCTTCAGCTTGTAGCCCGGACGAATCCCGCCGTCTTCCTTGGTGTCCATGACCAGGGTGGCGACTTCGCCATCAAACTTCAGCTTCCAGTGCTGGTACCGCGAAGGATCGGTCTGGTAATCCACCATCTCGGCGGCCGGTTGAACCGTTACAGTCGACTCCACAGGCATCTCCTCACCCACAATTGTTGAATGCATTATACCGCAGTTTGTGAGCTGGATAATTCGAGGGGAGAACGCCCACCGTGGAAATCCCGGGGGTGACAATATGCACTATATTGCGTCTCTGAAGGGCGCAGGCGCGCAGCTTGGTCTCAGAGGTATGTCAACCACCACTCGTATCGCCGCCGCTTCAGCTCTGCAAACCACCGGCACACCGGATACATCACGATCACCACGACTGCCCAGACCGCATACACCGTCCACAGTCCGTACCCGTAATTTGGCGGATACAAGTCCGCAGATCCGCCCACCGAAGGCAAAGGTTGAAGCAAAAATGCTGCCCGCCTATAGTGCACCAGTGCCAGAGGAAACGTCAGAAGATGAATCAGGTAGAAGTGCACCACAAAATAGAAGAACGGCACCCGTCCAAACACGATCAGGGGATTGCCCCGCGAAAACGTCAGCCGATCGAACCAGGCCAACAGCAGCAACGCCGGCCCCATGGTCATCAGCAGAAAATCCAGGGAAGCTGGATACTTTGTGCATCGCAGGAACGACAGTACTGTCATCCCGGTAAAATTCCTGGACCATGGCTGCGGATCTCCATACCGGTTGATCCCTCGCAGCACGGCAAACGCCACCACTGCGCCTAGCCCGATCCACATCAACACACGCTGCCGCCTCTCCGCAGGTAGTCTCATCACCTCGCCGAAGCAGTATCCCAAGGCCATCACCGCAAACCACGGCACCAGCGGATACGCTACCAGAACCAGCGCTCCCCCAATCTTGAAGACCCCTTGCTGATGCAGAATGTTCCAAACCCAGGCAAATGGTCCGAACTGTGTAGCGTTCACCGAGTCGGTTAGGTTGTGCAGAGCAATGACCAGAAGGCTTCCAATTGCTAGCGCCCGAACCGGCAGTCGCACCAAGCCGGCCATCACGATCATGGACAATCCCAGCATCCACAGCACGTTCAAGATCACGATCCCGTGCAGCAAGCTGAAGGTTAGCGCGAAGCGCATGATCGTAAGATCGACAATGGCCAGCCAGATCCCGCGCTTCCACAGAAAGCTGGAAAGTTGGCCGGGCGTCCGCCCGTGATTCATCCAGAAGAACGCTCCCAGTCCGGCCGTGAAGCAAAATACCGGGGCGCAGATGTGAGTCACCCATCGCGTGAAGAACAGGGCGACCGTAGTCCGGCTCAGATCTTCCGGCTGAAACAATTGAGCGCTTGCGTTGAAGAACTCCCGCGTATGATCGAGCGCCATGATGATCATCACCAACCCGCGCAGCGCATCGATCGAAGGCAGGCGCAGCCTGGCGGTGCTCGCTCCGCCGGAAGGATCTCGGGGCGGCGACATGGCTTCCATTTGTAACCGATCAGACGTAGCGGACATGCTCAATTCTCAAAATCTATACGGAACTATCTGACGGTAGATGCACCCGGAGGGATACCAGAAGCGTGACCAATGACGACAACTAAGCCCTAATGGTGGGGAGGAACCTTAAGGAATGATGCCGCAACCGCCTGCGATGAGCGAAGCCGGAGAGGCTGGCCAGCGCAGCGACGCTGTTACAACATGCCTCCGGTCTGCACTGTCAAATTGTTCAGCGCCAACTCCAACCGGGTAATCGCTTCCGCCAATTCCGGATGCTGTCCAATCTTTTCTTCCAGCTTCTTTAACAGCCGATGCGCCCCAGCAACCTCTTCCGCCGCAGGATGAGCCGTGTTTTTCTGCTCGTCAGCCATATGGATGCCTCAACCTAATTCTAGTGCGATCGTCTTTCCCGGTACATCCAGTTTCGCAATGCGAAACTTCCTCACCTGCCCAATCTGAACCGCGTCCGCATTTGCCGCTTGCGTGCTCGGACCGCTCTTCCATCGCGCCTGCAGCATCGAGGTCAACGAGGACAGATCGGCCTTCCCCATGCTCGCACCCGCCTCTTTCGCCGCCGCAACGATCCGGCACTGCGCACGAATCCCCTCTCCTAACTCCACGTTGGCGGTCTCGCCGGAGACCTCCACGACGCGCCCGGTCACCACATCTCCTTCTTTATGCTCAACCAGGTATTCGTCGAGCCCGGTTGGCACCAGCTGCTTCATGCTCAGTTTTACGTTTCGCTTCTCCGGCTCAACCGACAACACGATCGCCTGCACAACCTGTCCAACCTTCAACACGTCTTGCGGGTGGTTGATCCGCTTCTCGGCGCTGATCTCGCTCACATGGATCATTCCCTCGATGCCCTCGGTAAGTTGCACGAACGCGCCAAACTTGGTGATGTTGGTGACGGGACCCTCCACCGTCGAGCCCACCGGGAACTTCTGCGCGGCGTCGCTCCATGGATTCCCCAGCGCCTGCTTCAATCCCAGCGACAGCCGCCGCTCCGCTGCGCTCACTCCGAGCACCACGACATCCACACTCTCGCCCGGTTTCACAATGTCACTGGCGATGCGCACCTTGCGCGCCCACGACATCTCCGATACATGCACCAGGCCCTCGATACCGGGCTCTAGCTCCACGAAGGCGCCGAAGTCCATCACCCGCGTGACCACGCCGCGCACCTTCTCGCCTGCCTTATATTTATCCGCCACCGATTCCCACGGATCGGCCAGCAACTGCTTCATCCCCAGCGAAATCCTTTTCTTCTCCGCATCCAGCTTGAGAACCCGGGCTTCCACTTCCTGCCCGACCTCCAGCACATCACCCGGCTTGCTGACTCGTGCCCAAGCCAGATCGCTCACGTGCAGCAATCCGTCCACGCCGCCAATATCTACGAACGCGCCATAGTCGGTCAGACTGCGCACCACGCCGCGCACCACGTCGCCCTCCTTCATCTCGGAGTAGCGCCGCTCCTTATTCGCATTTTCCTCTTCTTCGAATACCGCGCGCCGGTCGACCACCACATCTTCTTCGGTGGCATCGAGCTTGATGATGCGGCAGCGAATCTCCTGCTCCACCAGCTTCTCCATCTCGGCCGCATCACTCGCCCCGCTGCGCGATGCCGGCATAAAGGCCCGAACACCCACATCCACGCTGAGCCCGCCCTTCACCACTCCGGTCACCGTACCCAGGATGGTCGTGCGTTCATGGAACGCCTTCTCCAGCGCCGCCCAGTCGGTCGGACGCTCGACCTTTCCGCGGCTCAGGTCGTAATAACCTTCAGGCGTCCGGCCTTTCACCGACACCCGGAGCTTGTCCCCGACCTGGATCTTCTCGCGCGCATTCTCGAAGATCGACAACGGAAGGATGCCTTCGCTCTTGAATCCGATGTCAACCAGCACCGAATCCGCGGTGATCGCAACCACCGTGCCCTCGCGGCTTCCGCTTCCCTCCTGCGGCTTGCTCGCATGGCTTTGTTCGAACTGGGAAAGAAGTTCCTGAAAGGACTCGCCGGTTTCCGTTGTCTCAGGATTTTGTGGAGTGACTGGATCTGGCATGAAAGGTTACAGCCTCGTGAGAAATAGGTGATCAGTAGGATATCACCCTCTTGTGGAGCGACAGCCGCCCTCGGCTGTCCAGAAAGAAATTTCTCGACGTTTGTTTTAAGATCCTATCGCCAGTGGCGGCACATACTTCTCGCGAATGCTTCTCACGTTGTGGCTCGCCCATAGGGTGTTCCGGACTGGCGGTGCAACACCGAGCTCAACCCGTTCCGGCAACGGCGCCAACTCCGCCGTGAATGCCATGTCATCGCTCACCTGCCGCAGGTATGCCGTCACCGCATGGTCGAACGCATCCAGAAAGAGTTCGTCCCCCGGCGCCGGCCGCACCCCCTGGTGCCCTTCTGCAATGTAACGTTCCAGAATCTGCTCGAAACTTCCATCCCGTCCCAGTCGCCCAATGATGTAACGGTCCGCGCCTTTGCGTCCCAGAAACGCCGCTTCGCGATACAGGTAAATATCTCCCAACAGGTCCACCACCACCGAGATCTGCGGATACCCGCGCTCGCACATCTCCTGATGCGTCACCCGATGCACCGGTCCAGTCTCACGTCCCTTCATCAGGCCTTCCATCGCATATCCGAAATCGATGGTCAGATCGCTTAAACCACGCTCTGAAAAAAACTGGCCAAGGGCAAACAACTCATCCCGCAACTGTTCTCGCTCCTCGCCGCACACGGCCGTGTCCCCGCTGGCCGCGTAGTTCTCGCGCAGGCTGAGGAACGCAATAGAGCCAGAATCCTCCCCCTGCTCGGCGATCTCGGCGACGAGCCGCCCGATTTCCCGCAGGTGCCGTACCTGTCCGCTTTGGACAACGTAGTTAAATGCCAAGCGCGTAGTTGCTTTCACCTCCGACCTGAACTGCACGAACTCCTTTGCATTTGCAATGACTCTCGACGCAACGCCCGCCCGCTTCGTCGTTTGCTCCGTCATCGCATCATCCGCGCCATAAAGCGAGATCCGTATCGTATCCAGGTCCCACAGTCCCTCGTGTTTTTCCAGGAAGCTGCGCGTCAGCATCATCGCGTTGGTGTACAGCTGCAACTTGAAACCGCGCCCTGCGGCAAACCTGACCAGCTTGTCCAGGCCAGGATTGGTCAGCGGCTCCAGCCCTCCGGAAATATAGAACCGGCCCGGCGCGTCCGTCGGCGCCTGCGCAAACACCTCGCGCAGCAGTTCGTTCCCCCGCTCCACCTGGCTCCACTTGTACTCGGCATGCGGCACACGCCCGCAAAAGTTGCACGACAGCATGCACGACACCGCCGGATAAATTCCCACCGTGAACGGGTACCTGTATCTCCCCTCCACCACGGCATCGAACGCTCCGGTGTCGATGATCGGTTGAATGGTGTTACGCCGGTACGCCGAGTCGCTCGCCTCCGAAACGAATGCCCGCACGCTCTCTTCGGAGAGCAGCGCCGACATCAAGCTCGCAAATTCCTGCGCATCACACCGCGATGCCGCTGCCAGGTCCCGCAACCGTCCAAACGGATGCCGCGCCAGTCCGTCCAGCAGCCTTGCCCCACGCTCCATCCACGTCGCAAATTCTTCATGGTCTACGCGATTGCGCAGCAAGCCTTCCAGGACAAAAGCCTCCCGCAGCCACGGACGTGCCGCCTCCAGCAGTTCCCTCGCCGATGCCCCTTGTCCCGGCACGCGCATCATCATCCTTATGCCACCAATCCATGCACCTGCAGCCGCGCCATGGCATCATCCACGTGATCGTTCGCAGTCTGCGACTTCAGCCATTCCACCAGTTCCGTCAGCCCTTCCGACAGCGTCACCCGCGGCCTGTAACCCAGCAGTTCCGACGCCCGCCTTATGTCCGCAAAGCAGTGCCGGATGTCCCCTGCCCGGTATTTCCCCGCGCTTTCGATCGGCGCCTCTACCTTCAACGCCTTGCCCAACTGCTCGGCAATCTCCAGGATCGTTGCCGGCCTGCCCGATCCCACGTTGATCGCCATCCCATCCCCGCGCGAACTCTCCAGCGCCAGCACGTTCGCCTGCACCACGTCATGAATGCTGACAAAGTCGCGCGTCTGCAAGCCATCCTCGAAAATGACCGGGGAATTCCCGTTCATCAGCCGTGACGCGAATATCGCCGCCACTCCCGTGTACGGATTCGATAATGCCTGCCGCGTGCCATATACGTTGAAGTAGCGGAACGAAACTACCGGGATGTTGTAAGTCCTCCCAAACAGCAGCGCCAGTTCCTCCTGCGTCTTCTTTGAAAGTGCATACACCGACGAACATTGCAGCGGCTTCTCTTCGTCGGTTGCCAGCGGGCTCACTTCTCGGCCGCAATTCGGACACAGCGCGTCCCACCTCTTTCCCCGCAGGTTTTCGATCGGTCGTCCCTGGGGAGCAACTTCTCCACACTCCCGGCACATCCCTTTGCCCTCTCCATACGTAGACATGGAAGATGCCACAACCAGCTTTTCCGGCTGGGCGTGTGTGTCCAGGATCGCCTGCAGCAGGTTCGCCGTTCCCTGGCTGTTGATGGCCATGTAGTCGGCGATCTGATACATGGATTGCCCCGTCCCCACCGCCGCTGCCAGGTGATAAATCATATCGGCCCCGCGCACCGCGCCCCGCAACTGCTCCAGGTCCCGCATGTCTCCGCGCACGAATTCAGCGTCTTTCGACGCGTATTCCGGCGTCCCTCCCGGATGCACCTGCTCGCTCAGATTGTCGTAAATGGACACCTCATGCCCAAGCTTGACTAGCGCATCGACCGTATGCGAGCCAATGAACCCTGCCCCGCCAGTGACCAGGACCCTTTTCTTCACGGGTGTGTTTTCCCTCGTATCGTATTTATGTTTCTCGGCCGGAAGTGCCCCAGAGCTGTGGAAGGAAGGAAACTTATGCGGGCGCGAGTATTAGACGCTTTTCCCGCTTTGTCAATCTGCAATGTTTTTCACACTTGCAAAACCACCTGAGCCCCAAAACCTGACGTCATCCCGACGCCTGAGCGAAGCGAAGAAGGAGGCACCTCGCGTGTACAAAGCACCCCCTACTTGCAGTTCGCAATCACGTCGCTCGCAATCTTCAGCGCCCCATCCATCACATCGGGAATCGGATGGGGAGCATCCATCACGCACTGCGGCGTCGGCAGCGTCTTCGCCGTGATCAGGGGTAGCCACTCCTCCGCTTGCGGCAGCGCCGACTCCGTGTCCTGCCCCGCAAATACAAAGTTGATATTCACATCCGGATAGTCGTACACCGCTTCCGGTGTGGCCAGGCTGTCATCGAAAAACACCTGCTGGAAGGTGGTGCTTCCTCCCATCGACGAGGAACATTGATTTCCCAGCGGGTCGTAGGCCGGATCCAGGTACGCCATGGAATCGAAGTTGCCATAGCACTCCGACAGCATCCCTTGCCCGCACTGGGTCTGCACGAAGTTCGGCGGTTGGCAGATACATCCTTTGTCTATGCGTGTAAACGGCGGTCCACTCGTCGGTTCGACGAAGTTGTAGAGTGTGTCGAACCCGTGATATGCCAGCGCATAAAACGGCGTAGCCGCACCCCCGCTATTCCCGGTGTGGCAGAACGGCTGATTCGCCTGCCGGATCGTGTCGTGGATCCACTTCGAGACCGTCGAGAATCGGCACGATAACGCGCGTACCCCGCCCGGCCCGGTCAGCCACCCCGCAAACACTCCTCCAGGCGGAAACCCCGTCGGCGCTGCATAAAAATTGATCTGCGCCGTCGTGAAACCGGCCTGCACGATCTGATCCACCGTCAGTTGCCCGAATGTAAAATTCTGGTCGTACCACTCCGGCCCGCCTCCCCCGCCCACCAGGAACGTCACCGTCCCTCTTGTTCCCGTGGGGTTGTTGACCTTCACTCCCGCTACTTGATCGGCAATCCCCGGACAGCCCGAAACCGTGACGTTGTAACAAATGCCTCCAGGCTCCCCGCCATCGCCGCCTGCCACCGAACTGCACTGCGCCTGCACCCCGCTCGCAATCCCAATGGGTGCCGGGGTCACTCCCGCTCCTGTCAACGTAACACTCTGCGGACTTCCCGCCGCATCATCCGTTACGCTCAGCGTTGCCGTTCTTGTTCCCGTCGCGCTGGCGGTAAATGCCACGTTGATCGTGCAATTTGCTCCCGCCGCAAGACTGGTCCCGCAACTATTCGTCTGCACAAACTCGGAACTGTTCGCACCACTGACCGCGATGCTTGAGATCGTCAGCGCCATCCCTCCGGTGTTCGTCAACGTAATGGGGACAGGCGTGTGCTGAATCCCAACAAATTGATTGCCGATGGAAAGACTCGTGACCGACAAACTCGCCGCTGGGCCACTCGGTGGAGTGTTGCTCGCGCTCGATCCTCCCCCGCATGCCGTCCACAACAGCGTGAGCATCACCAGACTCAGCGCCGCCGGCAGCCACGCAAGCTGGTTTTCGTAGCGCATTTTGGAGCCCGGTTGACCGCAGCCATTCCACTTCATCGCTTTCGCCTCCGCCTTAGCTTCGAAGGTTCGGCCCACGGGGAAGTCTTACCCCGATCGTCCAGGGCCTGCTTCCTCGACCTTCATCCCCGCCATTCGCATGCGCGCGGGAACGCCCGCCACGGTAACCCCGCTCCTTACGTTCGAGAGCACCACGCTTCCCGCGCTCACCACCACGTCATCTCCGATTTCGGCGTGGCAAAGCAATTTTGCGCCTGGCCCGAAGTACGCGCGATTTCCCACCCGGCCATCAATCAGCGTCCCAGTCTCCAGCGTGCAGTTTGCGCCCAACTCGGTGATCGGCCCGATGAAAACTCCGTACGCGTTTCGCAACACCAGCCCCGGGCCAATCTTCGCCTCCCGATGGATGCACGACTTCGTGCACATCTGCACCCAGCGCTGGAGTATCAACGCCAGGAACAGCAGCAACTGCCGCACCCCCGGAATATGGACGCTTTCGGCCCAGTGTCCGTACCGGTAGCAGATCAGCACCCAGGTTACGGACGCGAACCACAGCCGCGGTCTTCTCCCCCGGGCCAAGCCCGCCGCCACATCGGCCCGGTTCCTCTCCATGTCGGCTTGCAGGTTCTCGAACATAAGTCCAGGCCGGACCTGGTTTCGGGCAGGCACACTTCTCCGTCTTCGCCTTGAGTGGCCGCGAGTATTCGTCCAGTGCTGCGCTTTGTCAAGATGCAAACATTTTCACTGCTGACATTCTTCTTGGCAGGCAGGCACACCGGGCATAGAATGCGCCAAACTGCTCGGAGGCGCTTCATGAATGCCGACAATCCGACCCGCTGCAAAGTGCGCGAATTTGTTCTCGATTACGCCCGCGGCCGCGGCACCACTCAGGTCGCCGATGACGACTCTCTGCTCAAGAGCAACATCATCGATTCGCTCGGCGTCTTTCGCATGATCGCCTTTCTGGAAGAAAATTTTCCCATCACCATTGAAGACACGGATATGGTCCCCGAAAATTTTCAATCGATTGTCAGCGTGGAATCGTTTGTAAATGGCAAGATGGGCGTTTCGTCGGAGTCCGCACCCTGCGGCCAAACACCCGCAGTGGTCGCCTGATGAACCGACTCGGCATCGACTCACGTTGGCTTTAGCGAGCAACGCTGGGCGTCCGGCAACCAGGTGCTGCAAGCCCAGTCGGGTCTTCCTCTACTCTGTGTGCAATCGAATGCGCGATGGGCCAGTCCCAGGCGGCACTGGCCCCGTAGTGCTGGATTTAGGCTCGAGCGTCGCGCCGTATGAGCGCCCAATCCACAAAGAAACCAAGCCCCACCGCGAGCGGGATCATTCCAAACGCGGCCGCCGTCCATGCATCCGGCTCTGCTCGTGCGATCAATGCGAAGGTTCCCATATAACCCAAGGCTCCGGCCGTCAGCAGAATTCCTGCTCGCCGCGACCGTGCTCCTTCCGATAGTTCCGCTTGCATCGGCACCTCGGCTCCTCGCGCGATCGCCGCCAGCCTCTCCTCGGTGCGCAACTGTCGCACCCGGAAGTAGGTGTACATCGCGGCAATCGGAATCCCGCAAGTCAGAATCACTGCCACCAGGCCAATCACATTTCCGTCCATAACGCCTCCTCTCCCTGACGCCCGTCAGCGTCGCCCTCACTTTCAGTTACGCAGCAAGGCCCAGAAAAGTTCCTGACTTCAGGGGCCTGGCCCACCCTTTCCCGCACTCTCTAATCCGAGGCGGAAGATCCGAGACCAAAGTCTCCCTTGGTGTACCTTCGTGTCCTTTGTGGTGAAAAAAAGAGACGCCGCGATCACGGCCGCCGTTTTCAATCCTTGAAACTCTGAAACCTGAGCTTTGTTCGATTCTGCGGAAGACCCGAGACCGAAGTCTTCCTTGGTGTACCTTCGTGTCCTTTGTGGTGAAAAAAAGAGGCCCGCAATCACGGAGGCCCTTTGAATCCTTGAAACTCTGAAACCTGACCTTTAATCCCCTGACACAGGCTCCTCGACCTCGACTTCAAGCGAGGTTGCCCCACCCTTCGGGGGGCTGGCCCACCCTTTCGGGGTCAATCATAATTGAGGTTGCCCCACCTTTCGCGGTTTGAGTTTGTTACGAAACTCGTTGATGATGCGCGAGAAAGAGCGCGGCGTGGCAAGGCGACTGGGGACCGGGCGCCGATCAGGTGGTCTGTAGAGCGTTTCTCAGGGCCGCACCGCCCA